>PPYE01311266.1_pt1 | contig 40515 bp, 34 predicted proteins | sample 1559881 | NCBI WGS metagenome assembly PPYE01 (sample SAMN08240022, study PRJNA423297) | Human gut metagenome, whole genome shotgun sequencing project. | reverse complement strand
CGCTGATCAACGCGCTCGGTCAGCAGGGCAAGGAGCTCGGCATCGCTTCCGCCTGCATCGGCGGCGGCCAGGGCGTGGCCATGATGCGCGTAAACTGTAAATAGTGCAATTTGGATATTGTGATTAAGTGATACGACATTCTTGGGAGGTGACTTTTTTATGATTCGTTCTATCACGCGTTTCTTTATCCGATTGGTACAGAAATGGTTGCCTCAACCCTTTACCCTTGCGGTCGTGCTGAGTATGCTCGTTTATATCATGGGTATGTTTATCTGCAGCAAGACGGCTCATGAGATGAATGATTATTGGGGTAAGGGATTTTTCAGTCTTTACGGTTTCACTATGCAGATGGTTTTGCTTCTTGTAACTGGGCACGCTCTGGCGAATGCCAAGCCTCTTAAGAAATTTCTGCGTTTTCTTGCCGGAATGACTAATGGTTCTGTCTCAGCGATCGTATTTGTCTCCGTTATTAGCACTATTGCCGCCTATTTCAACTGGGGTTTTGGTCCTATCGTAGGTGCTGTTATCGCTCGTGAAGTCGCGGTGAAAAACAGCGGCAAGGGTGTCCACTTCCCGCTGCTCGTTGCAGCTGCCTATGCTGGTGAAGTTATGCGCGGCCCTTCCTCAAGCATACCACTTGCTGTATCTTCTCCCGGGCATTTCCTTGAGAAAGTCTGCGGCGTTATCCCGGTTTCGGAAACTCTGTTCAGCAGCTGGAACCTTATTCTATCCTTCATTATCTTGGTCGGCATGCCTATTCTATTTGTGATGATGGCTCCACGCAAGGACGAGGATGAAATCATAGAACTCGATCCAGCTCTGGTTGCCAGGGAGATGCAAGTAGCCGAAGAAGAAAAGGAAGAGAAAGCAACTCCTGCGCAAAAGATTGACAACAGCGTGATTCTATGTGTAATTCTGATTCTGAGCGGTGCATGGTACCTTTATGACTTTTTCGCTAACAACGCTACGTTTAACTTGAGTATGAACATTGTGATCATGTGCTTCTTGGTTGCCGGTCTACTTGCCCACAAAACTCTGTCTAACTACTCTAAGGCAATTTAGGTTGCTTCTGGCACAACAGGTGGTATTTTGCTGCAGTTCCCCTTCTACGCCGGTATGATGGGGATGATGCGCAATTCTGGCCTCGCTGCATGGATGGCTAACCTCTTTGCTCAGTTTGCCACACCTAAGACGCTGCCTCTCTATACGTTTTGGAGCGCTGGCTTAATCAACATTTTCATTCCTTCGGGCGGTGGGCAGTGGGCTGTTCAAGGACCAATCATGATTGAAGCTGCTAAGCAGATTGGCGCCGACTATGCAAAGGTTACAATGGCTCTGTGCTGGGGCGACAGCTGGACGAACATGATTCAACCTTTCTGGGCTCTGCCTGTGCTTGCAATCTGCAACCTAACTGTTCGTGACATCATGGGATACTGCGTCATGATTGCTCTTTTCGTTGGTGTTGTAGTGAGTGCTACACTGATACTTATCTAATACTATACGTTGCGGTATGTTAATATTTTCTATCAAGAATCAGCATTAAAACGATTCTCCCGTTTCGCGCGCGTCATGCGAAACGGGAGAATCGTCATTTCTTGGAGGGCTTTCGTGTCGCCAGAAACAGCTTTATGAAGATACAAACCGGGAAAAGAGGCGCGATCGAAAGCAGCGGAGAGACAAAAAAGAAAATGTAGGCGGCAAGCAAAAACAGAAACGCAATCACTGAAATCCAGAACGCATCGATATTCTTCTGCGTACTTTGCGGTTTCATGGCCATGAAACCGAGAATCGAAAAAACGATCAGCATGACGAAGAGAACGATCATTGCATATGATTTGGCCGCTGAAATATTCATGAGCAGATGCCTCCAGGATTTTCTACATTCTTTGCCTTGACAGGCTTCGAGACCATGATAGTATAGACTTGTTCTTTTACGCTTTTCCAAATCTTACCATGAAAATATGAAACGAGGAAGTTATCGGACTCACCGTCCGGCGACTTTCCGAAAGGATGATAAAATGACGCGGCCGGAGAAATGCAGCGCGTTGATATTGGCTGCCGGCAAGGGAACGAGAATGCAGAGCGCGGTTCCCAAGGTGATGCAGCCTCTCCTCGAAGAGCCGATGCTTTACTATGTTTTACGAGCGCTGCGAGCCGCCGGCATCGACGACATGGCCGTTGTGGTCGGACACGGAGGGCAACACGTCGAGGCATGGCTCGCGCAGAATGCCCCCGACGCCAAAGTGATCTGGCAAAAAGAGCAGCTTGGCACCGGACATGCGGTCATGACCGCTGCCGATTGGATCAGAGAGCGGGAGCGCATTTTGGTCGTGAACGGCGACATGCCGATGATCACCGAGCAAGAGATCGGCGCCTTTCTTGACCAGGCGGACGCGGCGGACGCGGCGTTCATGACCTGCGCTCTGGACGAGCCGGCTTCCTACGGGCGCGTCGTCAGGAGCGGGGGCGGCGTCCGTATCGTGGAGGCAAAGGACGCGTCGCCTGAGCAGCTGCGCATATCCGAAATAAACGCCGGCGTCTACGTGTTCGCTGCCCCCATGCTTCTTGAGGGCCTTTCCGGCTTGACTCAGAACAACAGTCAACGGGAATATTACATTGTCGATCTCATTTCCTGGGCCTGCCGTCGCGGCCTGAACGTCGTTCCGGTGAAGCTTGGCGCCGAGAATCTCGCCGGCGTGAACAATCCCCTCGAGCTTGCCGCGCTTTCGCTGAAAATGCGGGACCGCCTCCTCGCGGAGTGGATGCTCAAAGGGGTAAAATGCGTTGACCCGAGCACGGCGTGGGTCTCGCCGCGGGTCGTGTTTCACGGCGAAGCGTTCCTTTCCCCGAACGTCCAGATCTGGGGATGCAGCGAGATCGGCGCGGGCTGCCGCCTCGGCTCGGGAACGATCCTCCGCCGCTGCATATTGAAAGACAACGTGCAGTGTCTCGGCTATGTGGTCGCCGAGGATATCGTCGCGGAAGAAAACGTGAAGATGGGGCCTTTCTGTTTCTTGCGGGATGGCACGCATCTTCTGAGGGATTCTTTTGCCGGAAAATTCGTCGAGATCAAAAACAGCGAGATCGGCGAAGGAACGAAAGTTCCTCATCTGAGCTATATGGGGGACGCCGTGATCGGCGCGGAAACCAATATCGGCGCGGCATCCGTCACATGCAACTACGACGGCGTCAATAAAAACAAGACGCGGATCGGGGCCCGCTGTTTCATCGGCAGCGACACGATGTTCGTCGCCCCAGTGAACATCGGCGACGGCGCCGTGGTCGGCGCAGGGTCGGTCATCACTCGGGACGTCCCCGCGGGAGCGCTCGCCGTGGCGAGAAATCGTCAGGTCGTGCGCGAGGGATGGGCACAAAGAAAAAAGGCTGAGCACGAAAAAAATATGGAGGCTTGAAAGATGATGTCGAGCGAGAGGCAGATCATGGTTATTTCCGGTACCGCTCATCCCGAGTTCGCGGAGAAAGTGAGCCAGGAACTGGGGATCAGGCTGGCAAACGTTACCCACTACAACTTTGCCGACGGAGAGGTGGGCTTCCGCATCGAAGAGAGCGTCCGCGGCGCAGACGTGTATGTGATCCAGCCAACGTGCAAGCCCGTCAACGACAACCTGATGGAACTGCTGATCATGGTCGACGCGCTGAAGAGAGCCTCCGCGGGAAGAATCAACCTTGTCATGCCCTATTTCGGTTATGCCCGTCAGGATCGCCAGGCCAAGGGGCGGGAGCCGATCTCTGCAAAACTGGTCGCGAATATGATCGAGCACGCCGGCACCGACCGCGTCGTTACGGCAGACCTGCACGCGCGGCAGATCCAGGGTTTTTTTGACATTCCCGTGGATCACCTCTTGGGAGTGCCGCTTCTGGCCGGCTGGTTCAAAGAGCATCTTATCGGCGACCAGGACACCAGTCAATTCGTCGTCGTATCGCCCGACGCCGGCGGGGTCGTCCGCGCCCGGAAACTTGCGACCCTCCTCAGAGCGGAGATTTCCATCGTCGATAAACGCCGCCGTCACGACATGGCCAATATTTGCGAGGTCATGGAAATCATCGGCACCGACGTGGCCGATAAAACGTGCATCATCATCGACGATATGATCGATACGGCCGGCACGATCGTCAACGCGGCCAAAGCGTTGGAAAGCTTGGGCGCCAAGGAAGTCTACTGTTCGGCGACCCATGGCCTGCTCTCCGGCCCCGCCATCGACCGCTTAAGCGACGATGCCGTCACAAAAGTCGTTGTGACCGACACGATCCCATTGCCAGCGGAAAGGAAATTGGATAAAATAGTGCAAGTGTCCATGGCCCCGGTTTTTGCCGAGGCCATTCGAAGGATTCACACTGACGGTTCCGTGAGCGATCTTTTTGAGTGATTTCGGACCCGCCATTGTAAATAATTTTTTTGAGGAGGCTCTTTGTATTATGTCAGAAGCAGTTCAGATTGTTCTCGAGAATCGCGAGGGTTCGGGGTCGGCGTATTGCGGCCGTTTGCGCAAGGAAGGCTTTCTTCCCGCCGTCGTCTACGGACCGGCCCTCGAGCAGACGTACTCCGTTAAAGTGGAGACCAAAACGATGCTGCCCTATCTTATGTCCGACGATGTGAAGAAGACCGTCTTTGCCGCGAAACTTCCCAACGGGGAAGTGAAAAACTGCGTGATCAAGTCCGCCACGAAGAATTACGCCACGGACCGGCTGCTGCACATCGACTTTTACTGCGCGAACGAATAAGCACTTGCGTCTCATTGCAGGGCTTGGCAATCCCGGCACGGATTACGCTTTAACGCGGCATAACGTCGGCTGGGATGTGATCGACTGTGTCGTGGATCGTCTGCAGGCCGGCGAGCCGTCGACAAAATTCGGCGGCGCCTGTTGGGGGCCGTTGAATGTCGGCGACGAACGGGTCGTGTTTCTCAAACCCTATACGTACATGAACAACAGCGGCATAGCCGTGGGGGAAGTCGCCCGTTTCTACAAGATCGAGCCGAGGGATATCCTCGTGGTCGTGGACGATATCAACCTGCCGTTGGGGCGTATGAGGATTCGTTCGAAAGGCTCCGCCGGGGGGCATAACGGGTTGAAATCCGTCATCGCCCATCTTAACAGCGGGGATTTTCCGCGTCTGCGTCTCGGCGTCGATCCCTGCCCGCCGCGCTACGATATGGCCGCTTGGGTGACGGGGCGTTTTTCCGCTGACGATCGCCGCATCATTGACAGGTCAATTGAAAAAGCTTCAGCTTTTTGTCTGGAGTGGTGTTCGTCTGGCGCAGAAAAACTTATGAACCGCGTGAACAGTTGTGATGTACGTTCTGTAAACGGCGAAGCATGACGCTTTCGCCGTTTTTTGTTTATGATCGCCATAAGCGAAAGGGAGGTGAAGAACTCTGACTTCTCGCTTAAGTGACGTCGATTCTCGGCTTTGGGCGCGCGGCGCGTCGGTCGGCATTCCTCTGGAAGGCGCCGGGCTGGCGTGTTCCCTGCGCGGATGTGAAAAGGTTCTTGTCCTTGTGTCGACGCGCCAGGAGGCGCTGGCTCTGGATTCCGATTTGAAAGTGCTGGAGGTCGGAGAAAGCCGTCTGCTCGAAGAGCCCCCCTTGGACAGCGAGAAGCTGCGGAACGGGGATTCGTTTCTGCGGCGCGGTCATACGCTTTCGGGATGGCTCAACGCAGAGAGCGGGATGTTGGTGACCACCCCGGGAGCGTTGGTCACGCCGTTTCGCTTCGGCAAAGCGGGACTGACTTTGGCGGCCGGCGCGCGCTTGGGACGAGATGCGCTTGCGTCCTGGCTTGCCGAAAACGGCTATCGGCGGGCGGAGTTGGTGTGGCAGCCCGGCGAGTTTGCGGTTCGCGGCGGTATCGTCGATTTTTTCGATCCCTCTGAAAAGGCGCCTCTGCGCGTCGAGTTTTTTGACGAGGACGTGGAATCGATCCGTTTTTTTCAGCCCCGTTCGCAGAGGAGTTTTCAAAATCTGCCGCATTTCATTGTGCGCAGCGTCAATCACAGCGAAGACGAACAGCGCGAAAGGAGCTGGGGCAATTATGGAACGCTGCTGGTCCAACCTCGCCGACTCGAGGACAGCTTTGCGGCTTTTTGCGAGCTTTATAACGCGCTTGTCGAAGAAAAACAGCGGCTTGCGCCCGACGCGTTCGAAAGGTTTCTGCTGGACACGGGGCGTTTGCCGCGCTTAAGAGTATCGGCTCCCGGGGAGGGCGTCCACCAGGACACCCTTGATTTCGGCGCCGTTCCTTATTTTCGGGGCGATCTGAGAGCGGCCCGCGCGTATGTCGACAGCCATCTGCGCGCAGGATTCAAGATCCATATCGCCAGCCGCAACCTGACCGGAAGTTCATTTCCTGAGCAGGTTTCTTTTCAGCGGGGCAGCAGTTTAAGCGGCGGCGTCGTGGTGAAGGACCGGAACGAGATCTGGATTTCCGACGCGGAGCTTTTCGGCATCAACGAAGTTGCCGAGGAAGAGATCAATCGCGGCATGCCTCTGGACCTCGAGGCGAGCTTGAAGAAGGACCAGTGGGTCATCCACGAAAAATATGGCGTCTGCCAGCTTGAGGGGACATCGGTCGAAAATTTTGGCGGGCAGGATTACGAAACCATCGTTCTGCGGTTCGCCGACAACGAAAGACTGATTATCCCCACCGCTGAACTTTTCCGCCTCACCCCGTGGAACGGTAACGGCGTTCCCGAGCTCGACAGCCTCAAGTCGAAGCGCTGGCGTTCGGCATGGAAAAAGGCGGAAGCGCAAATCGAAGCGGAAGCGCAGGGGCTCCTGAATCTCTACGCCCAGCGCGAACTGGCCGACGGGCGCGCTTTTGGACGCGACGGCGACCTGCTGAAACGCTTTGAGGAAAGCTTTCCCTACAAAGAAACCGTCGATCAGCTTCGGGCGATCCGCGACGTCAAGCACGACATGGAACGCCGCTGGCCCATGGATCGTCTCATTGTCGGAGACGTCGGTTACGGCAAAACAGAGGTTGTGCTGCGCGCGGCGGTCAAGACTGTCGAAAATGGCGCGCAAGCGGCGATTATTGCGCCGACAACGGTTTTGGCCCTCCAGCATTATCGCACCTGCGTCGCCAGAGTCGGCGAACTTCCGATTCGTGTCGAGCTGCTTTCGCGGATGATCCCCAAGAAAAAGCAGAAGGAAATTCTCGACGAAACGGCAAACGGCCGTGTCGATATCCTGATCGGCACCCATCGCCTTTTTCAGGACGACATTCGATTCAAAGACTTGGGACTGCTGATAATCGACGAAGAACACCGTTTTGGCGTCAAACATAAAGAGCGGCTGAAAGTGGCGCACCCCGGGCTGGACGTGCTTTCTCTTTCGGCGACGCCGATTCCCAGAAGCCTCTCCATGGCGATGCGCGGCATCCGGGACATTTCCGTGATCGCCACTTTGCCGCGAGGGCGCGGCGAAGTCTTTACCGTGACCTCCCGATGGGATCCCAGTCTGGCGCATGACGCGGTTCTCCGCGAGCTCATGCGAGGCGGACAGGTATACTATCTGCATAATCGCATCGACGACATAGAACAGATCGCGGCGCGTCTTGCCAACCGTTTCCCCGGACACCGCACGGCCGTCGCTCACGGGCAAATGGGAGAGCGCGAGCTTGAGAAGACGATGAACGAATTCTATGACGGCAAAATTGAAATCCTGGTGTGCACGACGATCATCGAAAGCGGGCTCGACGTGCCGCGGGCCAACACGCTGATCGTCGACGACGTCAGGCGCCTTGGCCTGGCGCAGATGCATCAGATACGCGGCCGCATCGGGCGGCGCAGCGAGAATGCTTACGCTCTGTTTTTTTATGAATCCGAAGAAAGCGGCGGCCAGACCCGCGAACGCCTCGAGGCTTTGGGCGCCGTCGGCTCGCAGAATGGCGGCTATCAACTGGCGCAGCGCGATCTCGAGATCCGCGGGGCGGGCGAGATTCTCGGAACGGAACAGCATGGCTTCAAGGAACGCATTGGTTACACTCTTTATCTGAAAAAATTGAAGGAACGCGTCGACCAGCTGCGAGGGATCGAAATAAAGCCCGCGCTGGTCGATTTGGCCATGCCGCTGGTGATTCCTGTGGATTATGTCCCGCAGACGGATCTGCGCATCGGGTTGTACAGACGCTTGTTATCGCCCTTGAGCGCTCAGGAATACGAGGAAATGCAGGCGGAACTTCTTGATCGCTACGGTCCTTTGCCCGAGCAAGTTCAGGGGCTGCTTGACGCGGCTCTGGTCCGCGGCGAAGGCGGGGCTCTCGGGATAGAGAGGCTTCGGGTCTCGGAGGCGTTTGTCGCTCTTGAGGGACCTTTGGGAGAGGATATTTTTTCGCCTCCGCGCTGGATCGTGAAAAACGGCGCGCGCCTCGGCGCTGGCGGCGTCAACGGACTGCATGCCGCCGCCGGGGAATTGATGAAAAAGGCCGTTCCCCGGCCGTGACATTTCCTGTTTGAGGAGGCAAGGAAAATGGACAAGGAGCCCGGTCGTTTCTCCGAACTCATAGAGACCATGAAAAAACTGCGCTCTCCAGACGGCTGTCCCTGGGATCGCAAACAGGATTACGAGTCTCTCCGTCCGCACATTATCGAAGAAGCCTACGAGTTGGTAGACGCTATTGAACGCCGCGAGACCGAGAGGAACATGAAACACGTTCTTGAAGAATGCGGGGATTTGCTGCTTCAGGTGATTTTTATCGGCACCATCGCAGAAGAAAAAGGCGATTTTTCCATCGACGACATCCCGAGGGTCATCACCGAGAAGCTCATCCGCCGTCATCCCCACATTTTTGGCCTGCCGCCGGCCGAGGCGCACGAGAGCGCTCCGACCAGCTGGGAGGAAATAAAACGTCAGGAGCGCCAGGCGGACCAGACACGGGACGTTTCCGTTTTGACGGGAGTGCCGCGCCGTCTGCCCGCTTTGACGAAGGCTTGCAGGATTCAAGAGAAAGCCGCCGGCGTAGGATTCGATTGGCCTCAAGGAGAACAGACGCCGGTTGTGGAGAAGATCAAGGAAGAGCTCGTCGAAGTCTGCGAAGTTCTCGACGCGGATAAAAAGCAGGAGCTTACCGGAGAAATCGGCGATCTCCTGTTCGCGGTCGTGAACCTTTCACGGCGCTGCGGCATTGATCCGGACTTGGCTTTGTCGCGGACAAACGCAAAATTTGAGCGTCGGTTCCGTTATATTGAAACGCAAATTGAGCAGGACGGCAAAAAATGGAATGACCTTTCATTGAACGATTTAACATATTTATGGAATCAAGCGAAGAAAGCTTCCTTGTGATATAGTAATCGCATTGGCAATTATTCTCGAACGAAAACAAAAATTGAAATATATCTATAGGAGGGAATTTACATGGTTTCAAAGAAAGCACGTTCTTCAGCCGCCGTTGAGGACGAAAAAGCGGACGTCCGAGAGAAAATGCCGCCGACTGAAGAGCCTGCCGCGCAGGAAAGCCCCCGTGAAATTTTCGAAACGCGCAGGGTGGAGATCACTGAAACAGTGCTCCGCGACGCTCATCAGTCGCTGATGGCCACGCGCATGTCCCTCGATGACATGCTCCCGGTACTGGATCAGATGGACGAGATCGGCTATCGCTCCGTAGAAGTTTGGGGGGGAGCGACCTTTGACGCTTGCATGCGTTTCCTCGACGAAGATCCCTGGGAAAGACTGCGCACCCTGAAGAAATATTTTAAGAAGACCAAGCTGCAAATGCTTTTGAGAGGGCAGAATCTCGTGGGATATCGTCATTACGCTGACGATACCGCCAAAGAGTTCGTGAAACGGGCCGTTAGCAACGGCATTGACATCATCAGGATTTTCGACGCGCTGAACGACCTCCGCAACGTCGAAGTGACGGCTGCCCAGACAAAGAAGGAAGGAGCGCATCTTCAGCTCTGCATTGCCTATACGACTTCTCCGGTGCATACGGTAGAGGCCTTTGTGAAATTGGCTTCGCAGATGAAAGATCTTGGCGCCGATTCGATTTGCATCAAGGACATGGCCGGCTTGTTGACGCCAACGGCTGCCAAGGAACTGGTTCATGGCATCAAGCAGGCGACGGCGCTGCCGATCCAAGTGCATTCGCATTATACGTGCGGGCTCGCAGGGTTGGCTTATTACGCCGCGATCGAAGCCGGCGCCGACGTCATCGACTGTGCCCTGTCTCCCTTCTCGATGGGGACCAGCCAGCCGTGCACCGAGACCTTTGTGGCCGCCCTTGCCGGCAGCCAGTGGGACACGGGGCTCGATATCCGCCGGATGACGCCGATTTCCAATCATTTCAAGAAGATACGCGCCAAGTACGACAAGATTTTCGTGAAGGTCCAGGGCGCGAATACGGATATTCTGCTCGCGCAGATTCCCGGCGGCATGTATTCGAATCTCGTGAATCAGCTGAAAGAAGCCGGGCAGCAGGATAAACTGCCCAAAGTCCTGGAGGAAGTCCCTTATGTCCGCGCGGCCATGGGGTATCCGCCTCTGGTGACGCCGAGCAGCCAGATTGTCGGCACGCAGGCGACGCTTAACGTGCTTTCCGGAGAACGATGGAAAATCATTCCCAAGGAAGTGTATAATATCTTCAAGGGAATGTATGGTCAGACGCCCGCGCCGATGGACCCGGAAATTCAGAAAAAAGTTCTTGGCGGGGATAAGCCGATTACCTGCCGTCCTGCCGATCTTATCGAGCCGGAGCTGGAAAAAGCCCAAAAAGAAATTGAATCGTGGATCACCCAGCCCGAGGACGTGCTGTCCTATGTGCTTTTCCCGGCGGTTGCCAAGGACTTCCTGGTGAAGAAGTACGCCCGCGAAACGATGACCGATATCGGCCTGAACGAGTGTGTGGATGGTTCCGCGTATCCCGTGTAAGAGCCGAGGAGCTTGCGGTATTTGTACTCGGAAATCGGAAAGGCTCTATAAAAAAGGAGGGGCGGCTTTTCCGTCCCTCCATACTGTGTTTGTCGTATGAAACTTTCACGTGGAAGTGGGGGGAGGTATTACCATAGACGGAGTCTATACAATGCAGTTGGAATGTCCTGACCCCGCGCTGTTGATGAGAATCTGCGGACAGGGCGATGAAAACCTCGAATTTCTCGAGTCAAAGCAGAATGTCCGCGTTCTCAGGCGGGGAGAATTGATCACCGTCGCCGGGGATGAAGAAAAAGACGTACGCCAGGCCCACGCCCTTTTGTTGCAGGTACGCGATGCGGCGCAAGATGGCCATCAGTTTCGCCCGCAGGATTTTCGTTATGTGCTCGAGACTCTCCGCAAGAACGGCCACGTCGACGTCGCTTCGCTCTATTCGGAACTGCTTTGCATCACTTACCGGGGCAAGCCTGTCAGGCCGCGTACCGTCCGGCAGCTTGAATATGTAAAGGCGATGGAGAGAAACACGGTGATTTTCGGCATTGGCCCGGCAGGAACGGGAAAAACGTATCTTGCGGTCTGCCAGGCCGTAAATCAGCTTAAAAACGGAAGCGTGAGCCGCGTCATCCTCGTGCGGCCGGCAGTCGAAGCCGGCGAAAGTCTGGGCTTTTTGCCCGGCGATCTTCGCGAAAAGGTGGAACCTTACCTCCGTCCGTTATACGACGCTTTTTTTGAACTTCTCTCCCCCGAAAAATTCGCCCGTTATGCTGACAAAGGGATCATTGAAATCGCCCCTCTTGCTTACATGCGGGGGCGGACTCTCAACGACAGCTTTGTCATCCTCGACGAGGCTCAAAATACAACGCCTGAACAAATGAAGATGTTTCTGACTCGCATCGGTTTTGGTTCCAAAGCGGTCATTACCGGCGATCTCACTCAGGTTGACCTCCCCAACGGCAAGCAGTCGGGACTGAGACTCGTCCAGGGTATCCTCAAGGGCATCGAAGGGATTTCTTTTATTCACCTGCAAAATGAAGACGTGGTGCGGCACGAGATTGTCCAAAAAATTGTTGCTGCCTATGATCAGTATGAGGCATCACAAAAGAAATAACTGCGAGGAAATAGACGATGAATAGTGACCAGCTGGATCGGACTCATTGGAGGAAACTCTTCCAGAATTCCTTCAAGTACATTGCGAAGCTTCTGCCTTACGCGATTGCAGCTTTTGTGGCTATGGTCGTCGTACAGGTGCGATGGTACACGGTTGATTCCGACTCTTACTTTATTTCCGGTGCGACCGCTCAGCGGACGTATTACGCCGTCCGCGACATGAACTACGACGACACCGAAGCGACGGAAAAATTGCGCGCGGAAGTTGCCGACGGAATCGTCGGGGTCGTCGTCAAAGGACATATGAAAAGCGAAGTCGGTTTTGACGATGAATGCGAAATCCTCTTGAACCGGCCGCTCGACGACAAAATTTTGCCCAAGGAACTCCGTGAGCTCTTGGATGCTGCGTCTCTGGACACAAGGGAGCAAATTGTCGCTACCGTCCGTTCGATCCATGACGACCTTCAGCGCAACATGAATTTGTCTGCGGACGAAAAAGATGAGTTCATGTGGCAGCGTATCGGCTTGGTGGAGACGAACCCCTCTTCCGCAAACATCATTTATCAGATTCTCGTCGGCCTGTCCGAAGGTGATCAAAAAGTCGATCCTGACCTGACGGAGCGCATAAAATCACTGGCGGCCTCCGATATCGAGCAGACCAAGCACATATTTTATGCCGGCGACCGCATCGTCAACAAAGGGGAAATCGTGACGCCGCAGCTTGCGAGGCTCTTGAAACTCCAAGGGTATCCCGAGGGGCGCTTCCCGATGACATCCCTTGTTTTCGCCGTCATCGTGGCCTGCATAAGCGTCCTGTGGATCCGCAAGACCATGACGCACGCTTTCATAAGCACAACGTACCATGGAGACTGGACTTATTCGTTCTTTCTTTTGCTGTTGGGATGGCTTTTTCAGATCGGCGTGATCTATTGGGGCGTCAACGGCGTCGGCGTTTTTCCCGTGATTGCCATGATCTACCTTACGCTTCCTGACATCGGCGCGCTGAATTGCGCTGTCGTCGTGACGTTGAGCGCCTCGATCATCACCTCGGGATACGATGTCACCGCGTTTGCCATTAATGCAATTTCGGGATGCGCCGGAGCCATCTTGGGGATCTCTCTTTTCAAAAGAAATTATTCGCGCTCCGCCGTCTGGATCCATGTGTTCGTTCTCGGCATCGCGATGCTTGGGGTCGCCTCGGTGCTCCAGTGGGGGCTGACCAATCTGATGAGCCTTCGTCAGGCGGCTGTTATGTTTACGGCATGCTTGCTGTTGAGCTTTATGGTGATCGTCTTGCTGCCGCTGCTGGAGATACTCTTCGATATCGTTTCTCCTTTGCAGCTCGTAGAGCTGACGCAGCCTTCCCATCCGCTGCTGAAGAGAATGCAGGTCGAGGCTCCCGGCACTTACCATCACAGCCAAATGGTGGGGAATCTGGCCGAGGCGGCGGCCGAGAAAATCGGTCTGAATCCGATGCTGCTTCGGGCGGGAGCATGTTTTCATGACATTGGAAAGCTGAAACGGCCGCAATCGTTTATCGAGAACCAAATTTCGGGAATAAACGCCCATGATGAAATGTCGCCCGCTTTGTCCGCGCTTGTGATCCTATCGCATGTCAAAGACGGGTTGGAACTTGCCGACGAATATCGTCTGCCGTCGCAGATAAAAGCGTTTATCGCGGAACATCATGGCACTACCTGCCTGACGTATTTTTATCGGAAAGCGCTCCAGGCGGGGCTGAAAGCGGACGAGAGTCAATTCTGCTATCCCGGTCCGAGGCCGCGAAGCAAGGAAACCGGAGTTCTGATGATCGCCGATTCGACGGAAGCCGCGGCTCGGGCGGAGAGCGCCAATATCAAGGGTATTCTCGATCTCACTCGTCTTGTCGACAACGTGGTGCAGTCCAAGATAAGCACCGGTCAGCTGGACGAAGTCCCCTTTACTCTGAAAGACCTCTCGGATATCAAAGCGGCGCTGGTCAGTACGTTGCGCTCAATGTATCATACGCGCGACATCAAACCGCTGAAATCGTTGCCCAAAGAGCAAGGAAAGGAGACTCACGATGCGCATGGCTCCCCGAACATTGTCGCGGTTCAAGCTAAAACAGCGGCGGCGGAAGAATCCTGAAGCCCGCATTCTCATCGCCAGTGACATCGAACAGGATCCCTTGCTGACGTTGGCAAAAACGAATATTGCCACTTTCGAAAGGCTGGCGGCAGACTTGTATGACGTACATTGGCCGGTATGGCGCGCGCATGGGGGAGTGCAGATCTCCCTGCAGTTCCTAGATGAGACGCGGATGGCCGAAGTGAACAGTGAATACCGCCAGACCCACGCCCCAACGGATGTGTTGAGTTTTCCCCTTTTTGAAAAAGAAGGCAGATTTGTCCCCGACGCTCAGCTGCCGCCTCTCCTCCTCGGCGATATTGTGGTGTGTCCTGCGGTCATCAGAAAGAATGCCGTGGAACGTCGCGTATCGGAAGAATCGGAACTGGCGCTCGTTGTTTTTCACGGCATCTTGCACCTTCTGGCGTGGGATCATGACACGCCGGAGAAACAAGAGAGAATGTGGAGCGTGCAGGAACATTTCAGAGACCTTTTTCTGAAGGGGCTTTCCGGCCCGGTTGCCGGTAACGCGGCGCACGAGAGAAAATGACGTCTTTTGTCGTCCTCATTTTGACCATTGCGCTTCTCGTGATGTTGAGCGGCTATCTGAGCGTGGGCGAGGCGGCGATTTCTTCGGTGAGCGCTGCCAAGGCCCAGGCATTTGGCGAAGACAACCCCAAAATGGCTCCTCTGGTCGATTGGGAACTTGCCGAAAGACAAAAAGTCATCATCGCCATCTTGGTAGCGCATAATCTCTTTTCCGTCGCTGCCAGTTCATTCGCGACGGTCCTGACGACGAACGTCTGGGGTGAAAAAGGCGTTTTCTGGGCTACGGTCATCATGACGGTCCTCATGGTCCTTTTTGCCGATTTCCTGCCCAAATGCATCGGCATGGCCCTCGGTGAAAGAAATTTCAATGTCGTCTTGCCCGGCTTGCGCGCGGTTTCCGTTGTCTTTAGGCCTCTTATTTGGATTCTTGAGAAAATAGTGGCCTTTTTCAGCGATCTGTTTCACGTCGACATGACGTTGGAAAGCGCGGTCGTCACACGGGATGAAATAGAGCAGCTCGTCAAAAACGGCGAAGAATCCGGAGCTATCGAAGCTTCGGAACGAAGAATGATCGACGGCGTTATCGCCTTCGACGAGACCAGAGTCTCGGAGATCATGGTCCCTCGCGTGTCCATGGACGCGCTGGAGGTGAATGAGACCATTGCCGGCGTCGCTTCCCTTATGCAAAACTGGGAACACTCGAGGATTCCCGTTTTTCGCGAGACGCCGGATGACATCGTCGGCGTCGTTTACCTCAAAGATATGATTCCCTATCTGCGAGCCGGCAAGATGGATACCCCTCTCAGCGCTTTTATGCGGCGGGCGCTTTTCGTCCCGGAAACAATGAAAGTCGCCGACCTGTTCGGCATGATGCGCGGCAAGCACGTTCATTTTGCGGTGGTCGTGGATGAATACGGCGGCACGGCGGGAATCGTCACTCTTGAAGACCTGCTTGAAGAGATCGTCGGTGACATACGTGACGAATACGATGAAGAATCGGCCCCTATCGTGCAGTTGAACGAGAACTCGTACCGGGTGAAATGCACGGAGTCGCTCGAGGATCTCGGGGCCGTCGTGGGATACGACTTCGACTGCAATGACGTCGATTCCGTCGGCGGGTATGTTCTCGATAAGTTCATGGGATTTCCCGAGAAAGGCGATATTTACTGCGATGATGACTGGACGATAAAAGTCACCGACGTAGGAGAACATCGCGTGAATGAAGTCATCTTTACGCGCTCCGCACATGAAGTTCAGAAGGAACGTCACACCAAAGCGCAGGGGGAATGATCTTTGGACGCTTTGCCTCAATTATGTACGGCGATAGTTATTCTGCTGTTCCTTTCGGCTTTTTTCAGCGCGTCCGAGATGGCGCTGACAGCCGCCAGCAGCATGAGAATGAAATTGCTGGCCGAGGAATATCCCTTTCTGGAACGCTTCGTAGATTGGGTCAATGAAGACCGGTATCAGGCGATTTCGGCGATTCTCGTCGGCAACAATCTTGTCAACGTGGCGGCGAGCGTTACCGCCACAGCGCTGGCGACGTCATTGATTCACGAACACGGCGTCGCTTTCGCCGTCGTCGTGATGAGCATTTTGATCATCATTTTCGGCGAAGTGATTCCCAAGTGCGTGGCGATGGCAAAGGGCGAACGCCTGCTTATCGTGGCCCTCCCGCTTGTGCGTTTTTTCAGCTGGCTCGTGACGCCGTTGATCTGGGGAATGGAGCAATTTGCGAGAATAGCCGGTTACATGACAGGTTGGGATCTTTCCCTGAAAGATTCCTTCGTCACCAAAGAAGAAATAGGGCAAGTCGTGAAGATAGGCGAAGCCTCCGGCGCAATCGAAGAATCCGAACGCCAGATGATTGACGGCGTCATTTCCTTCGACGAGATCCGCGTCTCCGAGATCATGATTCCCCGCACTCGGATGCACATGATCGAATCGGAACGGACGGTGGACGACGCGCTCCAGTTTATTGAAAAGATGGGGGATTCCCGAGTCCCTGTTTTTACGGACACGCCGGATCGCATCGAAGGGATCGTTCTCGTCAAGGATTTGCTTACCGCTTTGATGAAAGGGCAGAAGAACGCTCCCGTCACCAAGTTCATGAGGACGCCGCTGTTCGTGCCCGAAACGATGTACGTGCCCAAGCTCTTCAGAATCATGCAAAACGTCCGTATGCACATGGCAGTCGTCGTCGACGAGTACGGTGGCACGGCAGGGCTGATCACTCTCGAGGATCTTCTGGAGGAGATCGTCGGCGAAATTCAAGACGAATACGACAAAGAAGAACAAACGGTGACACCCCTCTCCGATGGTACTTACAGGGCGAAAGCCAGTATTCCCCTTGAAGAGCTCAATGACGTTCTGAACAGTCATTTCGTCTGCGATGACGTCGACACGTTGGGAGGATTTTTACTGGATCGGTTCGGCAATTTCCCCCACGAAGGGGATACGCTCGCATCGGACGGATGGCTTTTCGAGATCGCCAGCATGGATGGCCATCGGATTAATGACGTTATGATCCGCAGGAACTCGTCGGAAGCAGGAGAATAGATCAAAGTGCAGACAGATTTTCGTGCAGGAGTCGTCGCCGTCATCGGCCGGCCCAATGTGGGCAAATCGTCGCTTCTCAACAGGATCCTCAAGTACAAACTGTCGATCGTTTCCGCGAAACCCCAGACGACTCGCGACAACATTCTGGGGCTTTACAATGGAGCGGCAAGTCAAATCCTTTTTGTCGATACGCCCGGCATTCACGCGCCTCTGAACAAACTTGGCGAACGCCTGGTCGAACGGGCGGTCTCGGGGCTTGAGGATGCGAATGTCGTCCTTTATGTCGTGACGATCGACGATCGTCCCGAGCAGAGCGAAAACGACCGCATCCTGAAAGTCCTTCGCGATTATCCCGGCATCCCTGTCGTGTTGGCGGTCAATAAGGTGGATCTTCCCGGATCCAGAAGCAAAATACTTCCTCTCATCGACCGTTTTACGAAGAAAATGAAGCTGCGCGACGTCGTTCCGGTATCGGCAAAAGACGGCACCAACGACGAAGTTCTTGTCAAAACCCTTGAGAGTCTGCTCCCAGTCGCGGCGCCGCTCTATCCGGACGATATGATTACGGACAGGACAGAGCGTTTCATCGCGCAAGAACTGATTCGCGAAAAGGTCATCGCGTGCACCGACGAGGAAGTGCCGCACAGTGTCGCCGTGGAGATCGAAGAGTTCAAATCGCCCGATGAATACCCGGAGCGCAGGGACCTGTTCATCCGCGCCACGGTCTATGTGGAACGGGAAGGCCAACGGGCTATCATTCTCGGCAGAAAAGGGGAAAAGATCAAGAGCATTGGCACGGCCGCCCGGAAAGCGTTGGAAGAGATGACGGGACATAAAACGTATCTTGAACTTTGGGTTAAGGTTAACAAAGGATGGAGAGACTCGGACAAGGAATTGAAAAGACTGGGATACGAATAAACCTTCCAGAGGAAACGTCCCAGCGTCTCATCAAACGGACGGGCGTCGTGCTGCGGCGCGGAAACTACATGGAAGGCGACATCGCCGCGTTGTTGTTTTTAAAGAGCGGCGGCACGAATTGGGTGTACGTCCCCGGGGCGTCGAAAGGTTCGATGCGTTTCGGCGGCGCCCTGGAGCCTTTCGTCTGGGGACACTATCAGCTTTATCAGTCAAAAAGAAAGACGTATCTGAAGGAAATTGAAGTCACCGAGGACTTCTGGGCGCTGCGACGCCATCCGCGGGCCGTGATCCAGGCCGTTCGCTGGGCGAAGATGCTTGAACGGCACTTGATTCCCGGTTATCCCTATGACGATTTGTTGGCTCTTTTCTATTGGGCGTTGAAGGCGTTGAGCGAAGGCGTCGCTCCGGAACTGCTCGATGCGCGTTTTTTATGGCGCTGGCTCCTCAGCTGGGGGATCGCGCCGGATCTGCGCTCTTGCGGCTCATGCGGAAAGCCTTTGGGCGGGCGCGCCGTCTGGCGGGAGGGAACTTTTGTTTGCACGGACTGCGCCCCCGGCCAGAGCCCGGTCGATATCGATGAGTTTGCGGCCTACGCTCTTTCGAAAAGTTTTGTACCGGAGAACGGCGCATCGAAATTGTTGGAACAGGCTCGAAATGTTCAGCAATTCTTTGTGAGAAACCTTGATGATAATCGATAGTTTGAATTGGAGGTCGCGTGCGGAATGAATTTTCAGGATATCATGCTGAGATTGCAACGCTATTGGGCGGATCAGGGATGCATCGTTCAGCAGCCCTACGACATCGAAGTCGGGGCCGGTACGATGCATCCGGCTACGTCGCTTCGGGTCATTGGTCCCGAGCCCTGGAAAGTTGCTTATGTGCAGCCGTCTCGCCGTCCGGCGGACGGGCGTTATGGCGACAATCCCAACCGTTTGCAGCATTATTACCAGTTCCAGGTGATCATGAAGCCGGCGCCGGAAGATATCCAGGCGCTTTACATCAACAGCCTTGCCGCGCTGGGGATCGACCCTCGCGAGCATGATATCCGTTTTGTCGAGGACGATTGGGAATCTGCGGCGGTCGGCGCCTGGGGACTCGGTTGGGAAGTTTGGCTCGATGGCATGGAAGTGACTCAGTTCACCTATTTTCAGCAGGTCGGCGGCGTCGATATGGAAGCGGTGCCCGCAGAAATAACGTACGGCCTTGAACGTATCGCCATGTTCGTTCAGAAAGTCGACAACGTTTACGATTTGAAGTGGAATGACAAGGTGACCTATGGAGATGTCCATCATCAGGGAGAAGTCGAGAACTCCATATATAACTTCGAGGTGGCCGACGTCGCCATGCTTGCGGAGATATTCTCTCTGTACGAGAAGGAAAGCCTGCGTCTTGCCGACCAGGCGTTGGTCCTGCCGGCGTGGGACTGCGTGCTGAAGTGCTCGCAGATTTTCAATCTCCTCGATGCCCGCGGCGCGATCAGCGTCACGCAGCGCACGGGGTATGTGTCGCGCATCCGCGCCATTGCGTCGAAGTGCTGCTCAGCCTATGCCCAGCAACGGGAAGACATGGGCTATCCGCTCATGAAAAAATTTTAAAGGGGGACGGACCGATGGAAAGAGATCTGATTCTGGAGATTGGAACGGAGGAGATACCGTCCCGTTTTATGCCGAGCGCCTTGCGTGACATTGCCCAATACGCCGAGGAAGAGTTTGCCGCGCAGCGTCTCGGGCATGGGCGTATCGAGGTGATGGGCACTCCCCGTCGCCTCGTGCTGTTGGTTCGTTCCGTTGCGGAACGTCAGGCGGATCTTTCCGAAGAGCACAAAGGGCCGACATGGAAATCCGCCTTTGACGGCACGGGAACGCCGACTCGTGCGGCTGAAGGTTTTGCCAGAAGCAAAGGCCTTGCCGTCGAACAGCTCGAAAGCCGCAACGTCAACGGCGTGGATTATGCGTTCGCCGTCATCAATCACAGGGGCGGCGCCGCGGACGCCTTGCTTCCGGACATGATGAAGCGCATTATCTCCCGCATCGTTTTTCCCAAAAACATGTACTGGTACGATTCGACCGTTCGCTTCGCCCGCCCGATCCGCTGGTTTCTCTGTCTGATCGGAGCAGATGTCGTCGAGTTTGAGCTGAACGGCATGAAAAGCGGCCGGACCACCTGCGGACATCGTTTCATGGGAGCGCCTTCCGTGGAGGTCGAGTCAAGCGACGACTATCTGACCGTCATGTACGACAACTGGGTCATTGTCGACCAGAAAAAGCGCGAAGAGAAAATGCGCGCCGCCATTGCCGGCATCGAAAAAGAACTTGACGGCGCCGTCGAACTCGATCCCTCCCTGGTTCAGGAAAATCTTTATCTCGTCGAGTACCCCGTGCCTTTTTACGGCTCTTTCAACCGCAAGTATCTCGAGATCCCCGAAGAAGTCCTGACGACCTCGATGAAAGACAACCAGAAATATTTTGCCGTCCACGACCACAGCGGCAAATTGATGCCCTGCTTTGTCGGCGTCAGCAACAATCTGGTTCCCAATATGGAGCTGGTTCGGGAAGGGAACGAAAGGGTTCTGCGCGCCCGGTTGGAAGACGCCGCTTTCTTTTGGAAGGAAGATCTGAAACGCCCTCTTTCGGCGCGGGTCGAGGACCTGAAAAACGTCATCTACCAGGAGAAGCTGGGTTCCGTCTACGACAAGACCATGGAAATGGTCAAAATCTCCCGAAAGATTTGCGACCTCCTCGGCAACAAGGACGACGTAAAGTTGGTCGAACGCGCGGCCTACCTCTCGAAAGCGGATCTTGTCACCGGCATGGTCGGCGAATTTTCCGAACTTCAGGGGATCATGGGCCGCGAATACGCCCTGAAGAACGGAGAGGATCCGCGGGTTGCCAAGGCCATCGCCGAGCAGTACATGCCAACCGCGGCAGGAAACGAACTTCCTTCCGACGTGATCGGCGCCGTCGTGGGGATTGCCGAACGGGCCTTCAATATGGTCGGTGCCTACAAGCTGGGGTTCCAGCCGACGAGGTCGCAGGACCCTTACGGCCTTCGCCGCGCCATCCGCTGCATCAACGAGATCCTCTGGGGACTCCGCCTTGACCTCGATCTGGAGGCGCTGCTCGCTTTCATCGCCCAGGACCTCGAAGTTGGCGGCGAAGCTTTGAGCTCGCTGCTGGATTTCATAAGGCAGCGCACGCTCATCCAGCTCAAGGAAAAAGAATACGGCCACGAACTGATCGAACTGGCGCTCTCCGTGACAGGATCCCGTCCCCTGCAAACGCTTTATTTGCTGGGCGCGTTCGCGGAGGTGAAGCAGGAAGACTGGTTCACGAAGCTGGTCAATTCCGCGGTACGAGTCAAGAATATCCTGGCGAAGGCGGAGGGAGTCTCGAGTTCCGTGGATCCTTCGCTTTGTGTCAAAGAGGCCGAAAAGGATCTTTATGCGGCCGTGAACGAGGCGGAGAAACCCGTGGAAGCCGCCCTGCGGAAAAACGACTGGAACGGGCTGATGAATGTCCTGGCTCAGCTTTCCCCGGCCGTTTCGGCCTTCTTCGACGACGTGATGGTCATGGACGAGGACGCGGCCGTTCGCGCCAATCGTCTCGCGCTGTTGTCCCATTGTCAAAATCTCTTTATGCGCGTCGGAGATCTCAGCAAAGTCAAATAGACTGAAAGGCATTTTATGACATTACGCGTTTCCATTGTTTCCGATTCGACAGGAGAGACTGCCGAAAGCATGCTCCACGCGGCGCTGGCCCAATTCGACGGCCTCGACGTGACGATCGAGCGCCACCGGTCGGTTCGCGAAGTCGCTCAAGTCCACGAGATCGCCGGCGATTTTTATCAGCGCGGCGGTCACTTGATCGTCAGCACTTTGGTCAAAGCCGACGTTTCGGCGGCGTTAGTTGCTGACACGAAAAAGTACAACTTGGGCTATGTGTCCATGATGGGGCCCCTGGTCGAAGAGATCTGTCGCCTCACGGGACGGCAGCCCATGCAGCGTCCGGGAGTGAACCGCCGCGTCGACGGCGATTACCTGCGTCGCGTCAAGGCCATCGAATTTACGCTCCGTTGCGACGATGGACAATCCCCCGAGCTGATGACCGCCGCTGACATCGTTTTGTTCGGCGTGTCTCGTGCCGGAAAAACGCCTCTCTCGATCTGGCTTGCTCTGAAAGGATACGCCGTCTCGAACGTTCCTTTGCTGCCCGGCGTCGCTCCCGATTCCCGCATCTGGAATGTGAGCGTGGAAAAGAGGGTCGGGCTCCTGATCTCGGCTGAGCGTTTGAGGGAGATCCGCTGCGAACGGATCGTCGCCATGGGCCTCGATCCGCAAAAAGCGGCGTATGCCGATATCGGCAAGATCAGGGCGGAACTGGACGACGCCCGTTCTTTGATGGAAAAGCTTCGGTGCCGCATTTACGACAGCACGGATCATTCCTATGAAGAGCTGGCGCGCAATATCCTCGAAGACTTGAAGATGCTGTAAATTCTCGAAGAGCGCAAAAAAGCAGACGTCTGAGATGTTCAGACGTCTGCTTTTTTGCGCTCTTCGATATTGATTTTCAATTGAAAGGCATCGCTGAAAATGCCGCGCGCGGTCTAGCAGCCGAACAGCGAAAAAGCTTCCTTCATGGCGCCGATAACCGGGACTCCGAAGGGGCAGCGTTTCTCGCAGCTGCCGCAGGCAATGCATTCGCAGGCGTGGTGAGGCAACAGAGCATAGTGCTCGCGCATCGTTTCCGGAATCTGCTTCTGCGCTTTGGCAAGATTGAGGAATTTATTGACGGAAGCGACGTTGATGCCTTGGGGGCATGGAGCGCAGTGGCCGCAATACATACAGTGCCCTTGCCAGGAAAAGCGCTTCATCCCCTGCATGACGGGCACATAATCCCGTTGTTGCGGCGTCGCCGCGCACCAATCGACGGCGGCGCGGATCTCCGCCTGCGTCCGGCAGCCGATCATGACGGCGGCCACGGCAGGACGGGTCAAAGCGTATTCGATACACTGCACCGGCGTAAAGGCGCGCCCGAAAGGCGAATTCCGCTCGCTGAGGAGGTCGCCGCCGCCATAAGTTTTCATGACGTCGATCCCCACGCCTCGGCGCGCGCATAATTCGTAGAGACTTTCGCGTTCTGGATCCATGTTGTGCAGATCTTTCATATAGCTTTCATCGGCCCAGAGATCTTCCACGTTTTCGCCGGCAGGCTGCATGTCGTAGCAGGGATTGACGGCGAACAGCAGCACGTCGATCAGACCCGTTCCAACGGCCAGCGACGCGACGTGCGGATTGTGGCTGCTCAGTCCGAGAAAGCGGATCCGCCCTTTCTCTTTCAGTTTTTGAGCGTATTGAATGATCTCGCCGTCGAACACCGCGCGAAAGTCGTCTTCCGCGTCGACATAATGGATCATGCCGACGTCGATATAATCCGTCCCCAGGCGCCTCAGCAAATCCCGAAAAGCGCTCTCCGTTCTGACGGGATCACGCGTGCGCAGGTACTGACCGTTTTCCCAGACAGAGCAAACGTGCCCCTGGACGATGAATTTTTCCCGGCGCCCTCGCAATGCCTCCCCAAAAGCGGAGCGGAGCTGCGGATCGGAAGAATAACAGTCGAAAAAATTGATCCCCAAATCCTGCGCGCAGTCAAAATCTTTCCTGACGGCTTCCGGAGTTTTGCCCGTGAAGCCTTCGCATCCCAACGCGATCGCGCTGACGGAAAGCCCGGTGCGTCCGAGAGGTCTGTATTCCATGGCGAACTCCCCATGTCGATTCTGACGTGTGATATGATCTCGCGACTTCAATGTATCACATGAAGGGAGCCGCACGTCAAGTGGAAAAATTCATCCCGGCGCGATCGCTGACGCGGAAGCATGAGCTCTTGCAATGGCGGAACGGTATGGTATAATGAATCGGTTTTTAAAAACGCACACCGTACGAGGGCTGAGGGCGGTGCCTTCGCGAGAGGGTCCCAAGCCTGCTGGAATACGGTGGAGGATAACCGAGGAGGAATTTTGGAATGTCAGTTGTCAGCATGAAGCAGCTTCTTGAGTGCGGTGTCCACTTCGGACATCAGACGCGCCGCTGGAATCCGAAGATGAAGCCTTACATCTTCACGGAGCGCAACGGCGTGTACATCATCGACCTGCAGAAGACCGTCAAAGGCCTTGAGAAGGCGTATGATTTCGTTCGTTCCGTGGCCAAGGACGGCGGTTCGGTTCTTTTCGTCGGCACGAAGCGCCAGGCGCAGGACACGATCCGCGAAGAGGCGCAGCGCTGCGGCCAGTTCTACATCAACCAGCGCTGGCTGGGCGGCCTGATGACCAACTTCGCCACGATCCGCAAGCGCGTACAGCGCATGATCGAGCTTGAAAAGCACGAGGCCGACAACGATTGGGGCGACTACACGAAGAAGGAGATCTCCCTGTTCCGCAAGGAACTGGCTAAGCTCGAGAAATATCTGCTCGGCATCAAGGATATGCGCGCTCTTCCCGACGCGCTCTTCGTCATCGATCCCCGCCGCGAAAACATCGCCGTCATGGAAGCCCGCAAGCTTCACGTCCCTGTCATTTCCATCGTCGATACGAACTGCGATCCGGAAATGATCGATTATCCCATTCCCGGCAACGACGACGCCATTCGCGCCATCAAACTGATCTGCGGCCTGATGGCGAACGCCGTCATCGAAGGCCGCGGCGGAGAGGACGGCGCGGTTTCCGACGCTCAGCTTCCGGATGTCGAAGAGGCCGCTGCCAGCGACGCTTCCATCCTCGATATGAAAGAGAAGCTGACGGAAGCCTACGGCGAAGTTACCGCCGAGGGCAACGACGAATAGTTCCGAAGGAGGGCGCCATAATGGAAATTACTGCTGCTGCTGTTAAAGAACTTCGTGACCGTACCGGCTGCGGGATGATGGATTGCAAGAAGGCTCTGGTCGAATGCGACGGCGACGCCGAGAAAGCGATCGATTTTCTCCGTGAAAAGGGGCTTGCCAAGGCCGCCAAGAAAGCCGACCGCAACGCCAAGGACGGACGCATTTTCTCCTACATCCACAACACCGGCAAAGTCGGCGTGATGGTGGAGCTCGACTGCGAGACCGATTTCGTCGCCAAGACCGACGAGTTCCAGCAGTTGGGGCACGACATCGCCATGCAGATCGCCGCGGCCAATCCCGCCTATGTGGCTCCGGAAGACGTCCCGGCCGACGTTCTCGAACGCGAGAAGAACATCTATCGCGAGCAGCTGATCGCCGAAGGCAAACCCGCCGACCGTCTTGACAAGATTCTCGAAGGCAAAATCCGCAAGTATTACGAGCAGACCTGTCTGCTCGAGCAGGAGTGGATCCGCGACGGAGACAAGAAGATCAACGACCTCGTGATCGCCCTGATCGCCAAAATGGGCGAAAACATGAAGGTGCGCCGTTTTTCCCGTTTTTCCATCGGCGAATAGTATGTGTTTGGGGGCACAGAGTTCCTGACGAGCTCTGTGCCTTTTTATGTGCGGTGTTATTGTGAAAGTTTCGCTCTTTTGATGATTTATGTTAAAATCAAGTCGCGTGGGACGAAGGAATTTGAGCGCGAATTGCGAAGCGATGAGGAGGAGCCGTCATGAAGTTCAAACGTGTGCTGCTGAAACTGTCAGGAGAAGTCCTCGCCGGAGCCCAGGGATTTGGGCTCGATTTTCGTGCCATTGACCGTATGTGCCGCCAGATTGCCCAGGTTGCGTCCGACGGCATCCAGATCGGACTCGTTGTCGGCGGCGGCAATTTTTTCCGCGGCCGGCAGGCCGTGGACGAGGGCGTCGAACGTTCTCAGGCCGATTACATGGGGATGCTGGGGACCGTCATCAACGCGCTGGCCCTGCAGGACGTCCTGGAACGGAAAAACGACATCCCGACGCGCGTGCTGACGGCGATCGAAATGCGTCAGGTGGCGGAGCCCTACATCCGCCGCCGGGCCCTGCGCCACATCGAGAAGGGGCGCGTGGTTATTTTCGCGGCCGGAACGGGTTCCCCCTATTTTTCGACCGACACGACGGCCGCCCTCCGCGCGGCGGAGATCGGCGCCGAATGTCTCGTCAAGGCGACGAAGGTCGACGGCATTTACGACAAGGATCCTTTTAAATATTCCGACGCGGTCAAGTTCGAGAAACTTTCGTATATGAGCGCGTTGCAGCGCCGCATCGAGGTCATGGACGCCGCGTCGTTTTCCCTCTGCATGGAAAACGGCATTCCCATCGCCGTTCTCAACGTTCTCGAGGAGGGGAGCCTGCGCGCGTTCCTGATCGAGGGCAAAAATATCGGTACCATTGTATCCAAATAAGAAAAAGGAGCGGATTCAGTATGGCGGATTTCAATCTCGACGAGAAAATGGCAAAGGTGCTCGAACATCTTGATTCCGAGTTTCAGGGCATTCGCACGGGGCGCGCCCATCCCGGGCTTGTCGAAGGGGTCAAAGTCGATTATTACGGGTCGCTCACGCCCATCAAGCAGCTGGCGAACATCACCGTGCCCGAAGCGCGGATGCTGATCATCGCGCCTTTCGACAAAGGCGCGGTCAAGCTCATCGAAAAAGCGATCCTGGCCGCCAACATCGGTTTGACGCCCAACGTGGACGGCAGCAATATTCGCCTCGTCGTTCCGGAACTGACCGGCGAGCGGCGCAAAGAATTCGTCAAAATGGCTTCGAAAGCGGCCGAGGAAGCGAAAATCGCCCTGAGGAACATCCGCCGCGACGCCAACGACGCCTACAAGAAACAGGAGAAGGCTTCGGAAATCACCGAGGACGATCTCAAAAAAATGCTCGACGACGCTCAGAAGATCACGGATAAGTTCATCGCCCGGGTCGACGACGAATTCAAGAAAAAGGAAAAGGAAATTCTCGACAAATAAATACCGCAGAAAGCGAAAGCAGGCGCCCCGCGCGGAGCGCCTGCTTTCGCTTTGTCTTTATCGAAGGAGCTTCTATTGAACGCTGAGCGGCACCAGACCGCCCTGGGCGAGATCGACGTAGCCCTGATCGGTCAGCTTCAACGACGGGATCACGGACAGCGAAAGGAAACTGAGCACCATGAACGGATTGGGGAGCGGCGTGCCGAGCTTTTTCGCGGCGTCCAGCAGCCGGCCGAAATCGTTCAGCAGCTCCGCGGGCGGAAGATCGCTCATCAGCCCGGCGATCGGCAGCGGCAGATGGAACAGGATCTCGCTTCCGTCGGCCGCGACCAGCCCGCCCTTTTCCCGGATGGCGGCGAACGCCGTCAACATCGAGCGGTCGTCCATGCCGACGACGCTGAAGTTGTGCGCGTCGTGCGCCACGGACGAGCCCAGAGCGCCGCGCCGCAGTCCCAGACCGGTGACGAACCCGCGGCCGATCCTTCTCTGCGCGGTGTTCCGGTTCACGACGGCCATCTTCGCGAGGTCGCGGGACGGACACGCCGTGAATTCCCCGTTCACGGCCGCGCCGTCGACGATCCGTTCGCGGGTGATCACTTCGCCGGGAACGACAGAGATGACGCGGAGCCTGCCCTGCGCCGGGATCCTCAGATCGTCCGCCGTCAGCGTGCAGCCGTTGCCGCTGACGCCGGGGAAGCTCGCGCCGCGGGACGTTTCTCCGCGAGGGAACGCCGCGGTCCTGCCGTTTTTCCAGACATGAAGGACGTTGAAATCCTCGAGGTCGTCCAGCAGAACCATGTCGGCGCGATAACCGGGCGCGATGGCCCCGAGGTCGTAAATGCGGTTGAACTCCGCCGGGTTCAGCGTCACCATGCGCAGGGCGCTGACGGGAGAGATGCCGTTTTTCACGGCCAGGCGCAGGATCCGGTCCAGATGCCCTTCGTCGTGGAGCACGGCGGCGGTCAAGTCGTCGCTGACCAGCATGCAGCGGCTGGCCCGCCGTTCGTCTTCGGCGACCAGCGGCGCCAAAGCCGCCAGATTGTGCTCCGTCGCTCCCTGGCGCAGCATCACCCAGCAGCCGCGGCGAAGCTTGTCGAGCGCTTCCTCGTAAGTGCTGCATTCGTGGTCGGAGTTGCAGCGCGACAGCAGGTAAGCGTTGAGATCCTTTCCCGTCAAGCAGGGCGCGTGTCCGTTGCGGGCCTGTCCCCGCGAGGCGAGGATCTTTTCCCACGTGCCCCGGTCGCCGCCGACGACGCCGGGATAGTTCATCATCTCGCCCAGCCCGCGGCACAGCCCCTCGGCAAACATCCGCGCGATCGCGCCGGCTTCGAGGATCTCGTGCGGCGTTTCAAACGGCGACGCGGGGACGCACGAGGGCGCGTTCAAATAGATATCCACGGGAAGCCCGTCGCTCGCTTCGCGCATGAAGCGGAGCCCTTCGAAAGAAGAGGTGTTGGCGATCTCGTGCGGATCGGCGAACACCGTCGTCGTGCCATGAGGCAGCACCAGCTCGGCGAACCCGCGCGGCGTCAGCATCGTGCTTTCGATATGGCAGTGCGCTTCGATAAAGCCGGGCACGAGGAATTTCCCCGCGGCGTCGAATTCCTCCCGTCCGCGGTATCCCGTTCCGACGCCGACGATGAGTCCGTCGCTCACGGCGACGTCCGCTTCTTCGATCTCGCCGGAGAAGAGATTGGGCACCTTCGCGTTTTTGATGACACAATCGGCGGGGCTTGCGCCGCGGGCCTGTGACGTCAACTTCCGATAATCCACCTGCGTTCCCCCTTACGAAAATAAGTCTGGCAATACAAAAAGGAGGTCTGTCGAAGACCTCCTCAATACTATCATAAAACGAGCGCTTAAAACATCGCCGCGACGGCCGGCAGCCACCACGAGCTGCTTTCCTTGGCCAGGAACAGCAGCGCCAGCAGCCAGAGGATCGGGCTGATCTCCTTGATCTTGCCGCCCAAAACCTTGGTGACGACGAAAGTGAGCGTGCTGAACTCGATGCCGTTGCCGATGCTGTACGTGAAGGGCATCGTGAAGATGGCAACGGCCGCGGGGATCGTGTTGGAGAAATCGCTGAAATCCAGGTCGCGAAGGCTCATCATCATGTAAATGCCGACCATGACCAGGGCGGGCGAAGTGGCGGCGCTGGGGACCATGGCCACGAGCGGGCTGAAGAAAACGGCCAGCAGGAAGAGGACCGCCGTCGTCAGCGCGGTGAGCCCGGTGCGGCCGCCCTGCTCGACGCCGGAAGCGCTCTCGACGAAGGAGGTGACGGTCGAAACGCCGAGGACCGAGCCGGCCACCGTGCCGATGGCGTCGGCCATCAGCGCCCGGCTGGCGCGGGGCAGGTTGCCCTTTTCGTCCAGCATGCCGGCGCGCGTGGTGACGCCGACCAGAGTGCCGACGGTGTCGAAGAAATCGACGAAGAAAAACGTGAAGACGATGCCCCAGAACGTCGCCGTGCCGATCATGGAAAAGTCCATCTTGCAGAACAGCGGCGCGATGGAAGGCGGCATGGACACGAAAGAAGCCGGCACTTTCGTGAGCCCGGCGGGGATCGCCGCAAGAGTGGAGGCAAGGATCCCCCACAGCACGGCGCCTCTGACGCGGTGGCACTCCAGGCAGACGATCACGAGGAAGCCGAAAATGGCGACCAGCGCGGGCTTTGAAGTAAGGTCGCCGACGGAGACGAGCGTCGCCGGGTTATCGACGACGATGCCGCAGCCGATCAGACCGATCAGAGCGATAAAAAAGCCGATGCCGGCGGCGATGCCCACTTTGAGAGTTTTGGGGATGCTGTTGATGACGGCCTCGCGGATCTTCGTCAGCGTCAGCAGGATGAAGATGACGCCCTCGACGAAGATCGCGGCCAGCGCGACCTGCCAGGAAATCTTCATCGAAAGCACGACGGAGAAGGCGAAGAAAGCGTTCAGCCCCATTCCCGTGGACAGACCGATCGGATAATTGGCCAGAAACGCCATCAGCGCCGTGGCGAAAGCGCTGGCCAGACACGTAGCCACCATCACGGCGTCGAACGGCATGCCGGCGTTCGCCATGATGTTGGGATTGACGAAAATGATGTACCCCATCGTCATGAACGTCGTGATCCCCGCCATGATCTCCGTGCGGACGGAGCTCCCGGCTTCCTTGATCCTGAAAAGCGACTCGAACATACGAAAAGACCTCCAAACGTTGACATAAAAAATTAAACGCTCGAAAAGTGCAGGATCAGAATACACTATTTTGCCGGTCGGCGCAAGTCTCGGAATGCCGCGCCAGTTTGAAGAAAGTAAAATCATTACAAAAAATCGGGGCGCAAAAGCACCTCCGACGGGGAAGTCATTGCGGCTCGGAATTCTGCAACGGTTCCACGGGAAAGAAAATCCGCGTTACATAACGCTCCTTCGGGACGCCGTGCGAAAAAGTGGCGAGATATTCCTCATGAGGCGGACCAATGATTCGGTACTTGTTCGCTTTGATCTGCTTGACCAGATTGACGTAGACGTCGAGCAGATTTTCGTACCAGCCGACGTAAACCATGCTGGCGACAAGATGCCCGCCGATTTTTGCGATGTGCTCGTCCGTGCGTTCGGTCTCGCGTATGGGCATGTACACGGTCATGTCGCCCTCTTCGAAAAAGAATTGATGCAGAAAATGCTCGTGCAGAATGGCGCTGATGGGACCGTAAGTCGTGACGTTCAATTTGTCGCGGAGCAGATATACGTCGTTCAGCCGTTCCCACCACAAATTCTTGGCGCTGATGTTGCAGATACGACGATCGTAGATCACCGTGGTCTCGGGCATTTCGTCGATGCTCATGCTGGGCGGTGGCTGATCGTCCGTCTCTTCGTAGAATTTGAGGACTTCCGACAGCATTTGACTGGAAGCCGTCAGGTGCTCGAGCTGCTGCTGCATTTTGGGGATCTCGTCCCGGAGTGTCTGGATCTTCTGTTCGAGCTTGCCCTTGACGTAGGACAGGTCAGTGTTGTGCATCAGTTCTTTTAAGTCCGCCATGGAAAAGCCCATCTGTTTGAGCTCGCGAATGGCCACGGCGTATATGGCCTGCCGCTCCGAGTAAAGCCGGTAGTTGTTGGCTTGTCTGGCTTCAGGCTTCAGGAGCCCTTTTTCGTCATAAAAACGCAGCGCGCTTTTGCTAATTTTCGTCAGCTTGCTCAGTTCTCCGATCGTAAATTTGGCCATTCACCTTTCCTCCTTCGGCGCCTGATTCATGGAACCAGCGATTTCCGGATCAGGGAATCGCATGTCTCATTTCGTTTGTTTGACTTTAAGCCTGACGCGAATCGTTAGCTTGATAGTTTTTCAAGACGCATTGTTGAAGAAAAACGTTCGTCCGAGAGGACGGCGGAGCTATTTTCGGGGAATTTCCCCGAAGTGGCGCCGCTGTTTTCGTTCCGGACTGAAATCCAGTTCGAAGCCAAGGAAATTCAGCGCTTCCTGGGTTCTCGACAGCTTCTCGGGCATGATTTTGCCGCTCACGCCGGTAACGCCATGCGTCCGCGATCGTCGGCGATGGCTTTGAAACTTCCTCAGCTGAGAGGCCTGTTCAATAAAAATATAGAAGGTTAAAGCAGTTGAATGTCAAGCGGGCGAAGGCGTTAGCCCTGCTAAGCCCCAGCGGTGCGAACCGTTTCGCCCGTTTTTGCGCCGAGGCGTTTTCGGCGTTTGCAGGAAGCGGAAATTTGGAACTTGACGTTCGAGCGCTTTATTATTCAATAATCCCGCATAAAGGATACCGTGAGTCTGCGCAGCCCCGCGGACGCCGGCGACACATTGTGCGAGGAAAGGAGCGAAGCATGTGGCGAGAACTGGTTGACAATATCACAAACTATCGTTGTTTGAGTGAAAGCCTGTCCCTTTGGACGCGAAATCTGTCCGTCAACTCCGTCATCATTTTCATCATGATGATCTTCATGCTGGTCGGAGCGATCGACCGCTTGCGCGGCGACAAGTACGGCTATGGCAGTTCGTTTGAAGAGGGATTCAAGGCAATGGGGCCGTTGGCGCTTGGAATGGTGGGAGTGGTTGCCGCCGCACCGGTGCTTTCGATTCTTTTGAAACCGGTCATCGTGCCCGTATACCGGCTGCTCGGCGCGGATGCCTCGATGTTCGCGGGGACCATACTGGCTATGGATACGGGCGGATATCCGCTGGCTATGGAACTCGCTTCCGACCCCGCAGTGGGAAAGTTTTCCGGATTGCTGCTCGGCGGCATGATGGGGCCGACGCTGATCTTCACGATCCCGGTCGCTCTGGCGATCCTCAAAAAGGAAGACCGCAAGTACCTTGGCCCGGGAGTGCTGACTGGCCTGATCACGATCCCGTTCGGCTGTCTTGCCGGAGGATGGGCGATGAACATGACGCAATACAAGATCAGCATGGGTGTCATGTTCATAAATCTGCTCCCCGTCATCATCATCGCCGGCCTGATTGTGTTGGGGCTATGGTTCGCGCCGGAACGCATGATGCGCGGTTTCAGCAAATTCGGAACGGGGGTGACGATTGTCGTCACGTTTTTTACTGCCGCGGCGATTTTCGAATATCAAACGCAGATCAAGTTCCCGCTTCTCAACCTCATGGTTGAAGAAGACGCCGAAGGCAACATCCCCTTGCTGAATGGGCTGCTGATCTGCGGTCAGATTTCCACGATCCTGGTCGGCGCATTTCCGATGGTCAAGTGGCTGACGAAGCATTTCGGCAAGGCGCTCACGCGTTTCGGAGGCGCGTTCGGTATGGATGAAACAGGCTCGGCGGGGCTAATCGCTTCACTGGCAAACCACATTCCCATGTACAACATGTTGGGAGAGATGAACGTCAGGGGAAAGCTTTTGAATGTCGCATTTTCGGTTTCGGGCGCGTTCGTGTTCGGAGACCATCTCGGCTTTACGGCAGGAGTCGACTCGGAAATGATATTTCCAATGGTACTGGGGAAACTTGTAGCGGGCGTTACGGCGCTGCTGCTTACCAATCTTCTTTATCCTTTGCTGCTGTCGAAGCTGAGCGAAGAATCCTAACGAACGCGCCTCGGGCCGTCGGGGATGCGCGCAGACGGGTATTTCAATGCGGAGAGGGAGTATCGTCGTTTTATTTGGTGCAGATAAGGAGGTCATCGGAATGGTAAAACAGGTCGCAGCGAAACTAAACGGAAAGAGCGCGCTTGTTACAGGCGCCGCCATGGGCATGGGGGCGGCAATTTCGGAAGTATTTGTCAAATACGGCGCCAAGGTGTGCATGATCGACATATCGCCCAAGGTCAAAAAGAAGGCCGCGGAGCTGCGCGGCAAGTACGGCGCGGAGATCGTCGCGCAGATGGCCGATGTAACGAAGCCGGAGGACATGAAAGCGGCCGCGAACGCGGCGGTGAAAGCCTTTGGGCGGCTGGATGTGGCCTGCTGCAACGCAGGCGTGTGCCGTTTGGGCGATTTTCTGGAAATGAGCGATGCCGACAGGAATTTCCACATCGACGTCAACATCAAAGGCGTATGGAACACCTGCAAGGCAGTTATACCCGACATGATCAAGAACGGCGGCGGGGTCATCGTGATCGCGTCTTCAGTCACGGGCGACCTGGTCGCAGATCCGGGCGAGTCGGCCTACGCGCTCTCCAAGGCTGCGCTGGTGGGGCTGACAAAGGCGCTGGCGATTGAGTTCGCGCCGAAGAATATCCGCGTCAACTGCACTCAGCTAGGATACGCGCGCACGCCGATGTCGGAATTCATGGCCAAGCAGAGCAACCCGGACGATCCCGACAGCATCTTTAGGGAGATGGCGAAGGGAATACCACTTCACCGGCTGGCGGAACCGGCAGAAGTCGGCGAGCTGTTCGCTTTCCTCGGCAGCGATGAAGCGAGTTTCCTCACCGGGGCGCAGGTCGTCATCGACGGCGCCGCCACGATCCGTGAATCCAATATGGGCGTGTAGTTTTGGGGCTTGTAGGCAAAATTGAAGGAGGTAAACACAATGAGCAAGAAGCAATTTGTACATCCGTACATCCCGAATTCTGAACCCCGGGTCAAGAGGGAAATGCTCGACGCCATCGGGATGGACAGCGTCGAAGGGATCTACAAAGAGATTCCGGATCGCCTCCGTTATAAAAAGCGTATGGATCTGCCCGAACCGATCATTTCCGAATACAGCCTTCAGCGCCATGTCGAGAAGCTGTTGGCAAAAAACAGGAACTCCAGGGACAACATCTGTTTCCTCGGCGGCGGCACGTGGAACCACTACGTTCCGGCGGTCGTCGAAACCATCATGGAACGGGACGAATTCCTGACCTGCTACGTGGGAGACGCCTATACCGACCACGGCAAGTTCCAGACGCTATTCGAAAGCAGTTCCATGATCGGCGATCTCACCGGATTCGAAGCCTGTTGCACGCCTACCTACGATTGGGCGAACGCCATCGCCATCGCCTGCCGCATGGCAGCGCGCACATCCGGCAGGAAGGAGGTCCTCGTCGCGGGCAACATGGCTCCCGACAGGCTGATGGTAGTCGTAAATTACTGCAAGCCCGAGATGAAGATTACGAAAGTTGCCTATCATAAGGACACCGGGCTGATGAACATGGCGGATCTGAAATCGAAGCTCTCGAAAAACGTCGCCTGCGTTTATTTCGAAAATCCCGTCTACCTCGGCGCGCTCGAGGAACAGGCATCCGACATCGTTAAAGCGGCGCACAAGGCGGGGGCACTTGCGATGGTCGGCGTCGATCCCACCAGCCTCGGCGTGCTCGAAGGCCCGGGAGCGTATGGCGCTGACTATGCCGTCGGCGAACTTCAGCCGCTCGGCCTGCACATGAGCTACGGCGGCGGGCTTGGGGGATTCATCGCCACAAAGGACGACAAGGAATTTCTCGGAGAATATCCTGCGTTGCTGTACGGAGTCTGCAAAACGCGGCAAGAAGGGGAGTACGGATTCGGCCAGGTTTACTACGGGCGCACCTCCTACGCCTCGCGCGAAAAGGGCAAAGACTTCATCGGCACGACCGCGGCCCTGCACGGCATGGCGGCGGCGGTGTACATGGCCCTAATGGGACCCCAAGGGTTCCGCGAGCTGGACGAAGGCATCATGCAAAGAGCGGCGTACGCCAAACAGGAACTTGCACGGATCAAAGGCGTCAAAATCCCCTTGAGCGGCTACAGCTACTGCGATTTCCTGGTTGACTTCAATGGAACGGGAAAGACCGTGAAAGGAATCAACAAGGCGCTTCTGGACTACAACATCCTGGGCGGCAAGGACGTCAGCCAGGAGTTCCCGGAGTACGGACAAAGCGCTCTTTACAGCGTCACCGAAGTTCATACTATGGAAGATCTGCAGGCGCTTTTCGACGCTCTGAGGAAGATCTGCGCTTAACCGGATACGAGGCCTAACTAGTGGCGAGATGGAGGTTATCATAAATGGCTAAAGTGAACGTTAGAAGGAATTATCATCAGGCGCGCTGGAACGAGCCGATGATTTACGAACTTTCCACGCCGGGGCTGAGAGGCATCATTCCGCCTCTTGTAGAAAACGAGATCGCGCGCGAGATCGGCGACGTCGCTTCCAGACTGCCCGAAAGCCTGAAAAGGAAAAGTCCGCTGGATCTTCCGGAGGTCGCGCAGAAGCACGTGCTTGCCCATTACATCCACCTGTCTCAGGAAACGATGGGTTCCAACCTGTCGAACGACATGTCCGAAGGGACCTGCACCATGAAATACAATCCGCGCGTCTGCGAATCCTTGACGTTGAATCCGGGATTCGCCGATATCCACCCGGATCAGGATCCCGATACGGTTCAGGGCATGCTGCAAATGTACTATGAATTCGAGAAAGTGGTAAAGGAAGTATCGGGTCTCGACAAGTTCTCGCTGCAGCCCGGCGGTGGCAATCACGCCGTGTATACGGCCGCGTCAGTCGTGCGCGCCTATCACGAATCCCGCGGCGAGGCGGAACAAAGGAACGAGATCATCACCACGATCTTTTCGCACCCCTGCGACGCGGCCTGTCCCGCGACGGCGGGGTACAAGATTATCACTATCTATCCGGATGAGCGTGGCATGCCGGATTACGAAGCCATCAAGGCTGCGGCGAACGAGCATACGGCCGCTATCTTCATGACCAATCCGGAGGATATCGGCATTTACAACGTCCATGCCGACAAAATAGTCGACGCGATCCACGCCGTCGGCGGGCTGTGCTTCTACGACCAGGCCAACGCCAACGCTTTTTTGGGCATCGCCAGAGCGCGCGAAGCCGGATTCGACATGTGCCATTTCAACGTCCACAAGACGTTCGGAACGCCGCACGGCGGCGAAGGGCCGGCAAGCGGCGCTTTCGGTGTGCGAGAATTCCTGGCTAAATTCCTGCCCGTTCCCACCGTTGAGTTTGACGGAAGCAAATACTACCTCGACTACGACAAACCGGAGAGCATCGGCAGAGTCCGTGAGTACATCGGTCAGTCCGCGGTCATCCTGAAAGCCTACGCGTGGAGTCGCATGATGGGGCCGGATGGATTGAAGGAATGCGCCGAGATCAGCGTCATCAACAACAATTACATGTTGAAGAAGATGGAAAAGATCCCCGGCGTGGGACACGCCTTCCAAGGGAACGGCATTGTCCGCCAAGAGCAAATCCGCTATACCTTCGAAGAGCTGAAAAAGAAATACGACGTCGGTTCGGAAGACATGAATTGCCGCATGGGCGACTACGGCATCCCTTGGTTCTGGTCCAGCCACCATCCGTGGGTGATTCCGGAACCCATGACGATCGAACCGTGCGAATCCTACACCAAGGAAGACATCGACGAGTACTGCAGCGTCGTGGAGCTTTGCGCCAAAGAGGCCGCGGAAAATCCGGGGCTTTTGAAAGACGCTCCGCACAACACCGCCATGCACCGCAGGATCAACGAGGAGGAACTGGACGATCCGCAGAAGTGGGCGATAACCTGGAGAGCCTATAAGCGCAAGCACAACGTCGAGTAAACGGCCGCAGCGATAAACGGCGAGTCGGACGGCTGGGGGCGTATTCACCCCAGCCGTTTTTGGGGATGAAGCCTAAAACTGCAATAACGGAAGGAAGTCAGAGCATGAAAAAACTGGGATTCATCGTAAATCCGATGGCTGGGATCGGCGGAAAGGTCGGATTGAAGGGCTCCGACGGCGACGCCATTCAGAAAAAGGCTCTTGAACTCGGAGCGACGCCGGAGAGCGGGAAAAAAGCCCTGATCACCATGAAAGCCCTGAAACAGGTGGAAGACAGCCTGGAGATCTATACTTACCCCGCGGAAATGGGAGCGGACGTCTGCCGGGAAGCAGGACTGAAGCATACCGTACTGGGAAATATCGAAAAAGGGCGCACGACTCCCGAGGATACGATACGAGCGGCCCGAGCGCTGCGCGACGCGAAGCTCGACCTGCTCCTGTTCGCGGGCGGCGACGGCACGGCGCGCAACGTTATGGATGCGGTGGGCACTTCCATTCCGGTACTCGGTATCCCGACCGGCTGCAAGATCCACTCGGGAGTTTACGCCGTCAACCCGCGGACGGCCGGGATCCTCATGGGAGAGTTCGCACTGGGCAAAGTCCGTGAAACAAGGGAAGCCGAGGTCATGGATATCGACGAAGATCTGTTTCGTCAGGGGATCGTGCAGGCCCGTCTGTACGGTTACCTGCGGATCCCGAACGAAGCGAAAATGGTGCAGAACCTCAAGAGCGGACAAAGATTCAGCGAAGGTGCCTCCATAGAATTGCTGTCGAATTACATCGCTGACAATTGGGAAGACGACGTCCTGTACATCGTCGGCACCGGTTCGACCACTGCGGCGATCATGAAAAAGCTGGGGCTTCCCAACACCCTGCTGGGAGTCGACCTAACGTACGGACGGAAGCCGATCGCCTCCGACTGCACCGAGCGGGAAATTCTCCGGATCATGCGCGATTATTCCAAGTTCAAAATCATCGTCACGGTCATCGGCGGACAAGGATACATATTCGGACGCGGGAACCAGCAGATCAGCGCATCGGTCATCAAAAAGGTCGGCAGGGACAACATCATTGTCGCCGCCTCAAAAAACAAGATCCTTTCCCTGTTTGGCAAGCCTCTGTACGTGGACACCGGAGACGAGGAAGTCAACAGCATGCTAAGAGGGTACATGCGCGTCATTGTGGGTTATGGGGAATCCGTCATGGCGAAAGTCTCGGACTGACGATCCGTGGCGCCAAATCTGTGACATGACGTTTATATTATATATTGATGCTCATGTTTTGGGGAGCAGACGCGCGGATGTTGAACTTGCTTTTTGGTTAAACGCCCGCGCGGCAGCGAATCCCAAACCAATATCGAACCGCACGACGACGCAAGCGGGAACATCCGATACAGGATGTTCCCGCTTGCGCTTGTATAACTACAGGAGCGGCTATTTGATTTCGGACACGTACTCGGCGAAGCGTCGCAGGCCTTCGCGGATATCGTCCTCGGAGTTCGCGTAGGCGATGCGCATCGTGCCGTCAGCGAAAAAGGCGCTGCCCGGCGTCACCGCCACGTATTTGCTCTTGAGCAGATCGGAGCAGAGCGCGGCGTCGTCGGCAAGCAGCGTGTCGCCATGTTTCTTCCCGAGCAGTTCCTTGAGGTCGATCAGCACGTAAAAAGCCCCGTCCGGCTTGACATACGAGATGCGGGGGATCGCGTCCAGCAGGCTGAACACGAGCTCGCGCCGGGCGCCGAAAGCCTTTCTCATCGTCTCGACGTCCACGTCGTCGGCGTCCCTGAGGCCGCCGAGCGCGGCGTACTGGGCGATGGAGCAGGCGTTGGACGTCAAATGTCCCTGGATGCTGCCCATGGCCTTGAGGTATTTCGCGGGGCCGAGCGCGTAGCCGATTCTCCAGCCCGTCATGGCGAACGCCTTGCTGACGCCGTTGACGATGATCGTACGGTCCTTGACGGCCGGGCAGAGCGCGACGATCTCGCTGAACTTGGCGTCGCCGTAGACAAGGCGCTCGTAAATCTCGTCGTTGATGATGATCAGATCGTGGTCGAGCGCCAGCTGGGCGATGCCTTTCATGGTCGCTTCGTTATAGACGGCGCCGGTGGGATTGTTGGGACTGTTCAACATGATGCACTTCGTCTTCGGCGTGATCGCGGCCTTCATGCGCTCGAGCGTCGGCACGTTGCCGGTGTCGCCGCACTCGACGAGCACTTCCTTGCCGCCGCAGAGGCGGATCTGTTCGACATAGCTGACCCAGGCGGGAGCGGGGACGATGACTTCGTCGCCTTCGTCGAGGATCGCCGCCAGCGCGCAGTAAAGCACCGGTTTGGCGCCGGCGCCGACGAGCACGTCGTTGGGCGCATAATCGAGCCCGAAATGTTTTTTATAGTAGGCGCAAATGGCTTCGCGCAATTCGGCGATGCCGTTGCTGGCGGTGTAATGCGTGTAGCCTTTGGTGATGGCGTCATGCCCGGCGTCGAGCACCGCTTTCGGCGACGTGAAGTCCGGTTCTCCCATACTGAAAGAGATCACAGTTTTCCCTTCGCGCTTCATTTCCTTGGCGAGGGCCCCCACGGCGAGCGTGGCGGAAGGTTTCAGGTTCATGGCTTTCTTCGACAGAGACAGTGACATGATGTACCACTCCTTGTTTTGTTTTGGTAAAAATAAGCTGGAACGGATCCAATGTAGCAGAAAACGCCATGAAAATCCAGTTGGCAATAACTTTTTAATATTTCTATATCAGGGCTTGTCGGAATATAATTTAAGTGGTATGATAAATTTGCAACAAAGAGCGACAGATCGCACACTGGAAGGAGGAAGTATGCATGGAGATTCGTTTTTTGATGAAAAATGTTGAAGTTCCTGCTGACCTCAAGGAGTATATGGAGAAGAAACTCTCGAAGATGGAGAAATTTTTCCCCCACATTACGGGCAGCCAAATCGTCGTCAAAATGATCAAAAACACGTACATCACGGAAGTGACGGCCAACGTCAACGGCATTATCATGCGGGGGGAAGAAAAAGACGTGGATCTGCGCAAGTCCTTCGATCTGGGGCTCAAGAACCTCGAGCGGCGCATTCGCCGGCACAAGGAATATCTGGTGGACCGCGCCCATTTGAAGACGCACGACCGGGAGTTCTCCTTCGACGACCAGCCGGAGCTTGACGAGCTTCCGGTAGGGACGATCGTCAAAGAAAAGCGCTTCGACCTCTACCCGATGACGCCCGACGAAGCCGTGATGCAGATGGATCTTCTCGAACATTCCTTCTACATGTTCCTCAACGCCGAAAGCGGCAAAGTCAACGTCGTTTATAAGCGCGAGGCCGGCGGGTACGGGGTTCTGATCCCGAACTGAAGCCTTGCATGACCGATAGATCACAAGGGAAGGCCCGACGGCCTTCCTTTTTCTTTTGGGAAATTTTTTTGTGGCGAAGTTTGTAGTGTTACAAATGAAGTGAGACTGAAGCAGATATACAAAAGCGGTTGGTTCCTTTAGAATGTAAGTCACCACAA
>PPYE01720660.1_pt1 | contig 40531 bp, 89 predicted proteins | sample 1559881 | NCBI WGS metagenome assembly PPYE01 (sample SAMN08240022, study PRJNA423297) | Human gut metagenome, whole genome shotgun sequencing project. | reverse complement strand
GGTATTTTTTATGTATAGTTCACATGGAAAGTCATATATATCCATATAATTTTTTGATGTAATAAATATTTCCCCCGACATTATGATGCCGGGGGAAAGTTTTATTGAAATTAAATGTCCCATTTTTGTTCATACTCTTTTTCTAAAGACTTTTCACGATTTCGTTGTGTTTGAATTAACCCATTTATTTCTTTTCGTAGTTCTTCTGCATGGTTTTGATCTTTCATGTTTTTTAATCCGTTTTGTAAAGCAGCAAAAGCTTTTAATCTTTTTTCCAATTCATTAGGAGATAAGTCGTTTTCCTTTCCATATTTTTTGGCATTACCCAAAAGTTCTTTCAGCTTTTTCTCTTTTTTTCTAAGCTCTTTTTTCTCTTTTCGATAACCAGATAGCTCTTGTTGGAAATCAGTTTGCAATTCTACGACAGTGCGTTCGATTTGTTTCTCTTTTTGGAAATTCGCCATATTGCAATCTTGAACATATTTGCAAACTCTTCCGTAATATAATTCGATTTCTTCTTCAGGTTCAGGTTTTGGAACCTGGGATACATCAAAAGTTTGATTTAATTTAGTGTAAAATTTTTTTATATCTTCATGTTTTGCTACCGATCCTTCAAGGCCTCTTTGCAATCCATGGTCTTTTTTCATTTCAGCAGCATATTCATTTTGCATTTTCTTCATTTTCATTGGACTACCAATAAAATATGAAGCGTTTAATTTCCCTTTGTCGTCCATCGGGACAACGAAAGCATGAATGTGGACATTACCATTTTCATCTCCATGATACATTGCGCTCACGACATTATTATGCGCCGATCCTGGAATATTAAATGTTTTGTTCAACCATTCGATATTATCTTTTTTCCATTTTTCGATATCCACATTTTCAATATCTGATTTTGAAAATGTCAAAAGAACCTCTAAACCTAATACTGCATCGGAACGTAAATTTTTTGTCATAGCTCCAGTTGCATAAGCGTTATTTACTCGTTCGTCCCATTTATTTTTATATGTTTGACCGTCTAATGGTATCAATTCGTCATTTAGATCTGCTTTATTAGGATCAGCGTTTGCTGGCTGCATAACACGTAAATTATGCTTATATGCACTGGCCATTTTCCCAAATGATTTTATTTTTTCAATATGCATAAAACAATAACCCATAAATTACACCTCGCATTTTTCTTAATATTAATATGTCAGAAAAATATGAGATAAAAAGAGAAACCCTATATAGATAGGAGAGAAGCTATAGTAAGTACTACGGTTCTTTACGCACGGGCCTTCCGTCTGGGGCAGACGGTAAGGCTTAGATGCGCAAATATAATTTTTCTAAGCTTTTTTAAATCTGTAACCAACCGTATAAGTATTTTAACAAATCTTAAATACTGGCTCTTTTTATATATTTCACAGTAATAATGAAAACTTCGGTTCACGATTATTCGCTGCCGAGCATTCCTTAATAATGGTTACTCATATTTTGATTCGGTTTAATACATCTGCTTTTACTTAGCAAACCATAGATTTGACCGCAAATAGGGATTTTTTTGTCAACGTGTTCTAATTTATACATTCTGCTCCATTAGATTATTCGTTTTGTAAAGATAGGAAGCTAATATACTGATCAATGAATAGAGTATTTGACGCGTTTAATGGATGCTTATGATGTATGCGGTGTATGATAAGTTTTGTCAGCACCTATAGCTTGCAAATCTATGATTAAGATGCAAGCTGTTTAAAGGAATGTATATTGCCTCAAATAATATGAAAATGCATAATAACATCATCTACGTGCCGTAAAAGCTAATACCAATATAATAAAATTTGGGCAAGCTTATTATTCTTGAATAATTATTTACACCTACATAATGAAGTATTTTTTGGTATATCCAATTTCTTAAATAAAAATCAGTTTAAGTATTTTCACATCAGCATATTGGGGTAATTTTTAATATTCTTTTGAATTTTTTTAATATTTGAATACATCATTAAGAGGAATTTATTAAGAAAAATACGTCGGCTATATGATGTATCGAAATGCCAGAAAATTAGAAACGTTATGTAAAATAATTTTTAAATGCAAAAGAAATTTAAGATTACGTCATATTGTGATGGATTTTTTCTTTATAATGCAACATACCGTGAAATACAAATTTTCTTTTTCCATAAACCGGCAAACATCTGACATATTAAATATAAATATATGAAAGAAAAATGGAGGATTTGCATGAGAGATGAATATAAAGAATTTTGTAGAATGTAAAGAAGAGATAATGGGAGCCTGCACGAAGATGAATCGCATAGATCCGGAATGGCGTTGGGAATGTATGATTGTCGGCACAAAAATGTTACATATTCGTTGGGAATATTTAGCAAGTGTTAAACAGGGGAATGTTGTTTTTAAAATCACCATCAAAGAAGATGGATTTCACTTCTTGGATGAAAAAGAACAGGATGTTTCTAAAAAAATAATGAAAGGAACTAACGTCAAATTAAATTTCTGCGACATAGAAAAAGCAATGTTTGCATTACAAAATTGGGCTAGAAATACATATCTATAACAAACGATAAAAGGAGAAAAATATGTTAGAGTTAAAAGGAAAATATAATAACTGTAAGGTGTTTACAGATAATATTGATAGTGAAACTATCAGTCAGTTAACAAACTTACTTAATCAGAAGTTTACTTCTGATAGTCAGGTTCGTATTATGCCAGATACTCATGCGGGGAAGGGATGCGTGATTGGCACTACAATGACCATCACGGATAGAATAGTTCCTAACTTGGTAGGAGTAGATATAGGATGCGGCATGAGGGTTGTCAAACTGGCCGAGAAACACTTAGATTTACCTAATCTTGATAGTGTTATCCATAAGTATGTACCAGCAGGCTTTGAAATACATAAAGAAGCATTAGCATCTTCAGGAGCAGCTGATATTTTAGCACCAGTAAACGTGGATAAAGCCTTTAAGTCACTTGGAACTCTTGGTGGAGGTAATCATTTTATTGAGGTAGATGCTGATAAAAACGGTGATTATTGGCTTGTGATCCATACCGGTTCAAGACATCTCGGTATTGAGGTATGTGACTATTATCAGAGTTTAGCTTATGAGAACCTTAAATTAAAACAGCATGATGGGAAAACCATACAGGAGTTGTCAAGAGAACTTGTAGCTAACTATACGAAAGCAGATAGAAAGAAGGAAATTAGTAAGGCGCTTAAAAAATTACGTAGTGATTATAAAGCAACTCATGTTACTGTTCCTTTTGAACTTGCTTACTTAGAAGGTCAGGCAATGCAGGATTATTTACATGATATGAAACTTGCACAGGAACATGCAAAAATCAATCGTGAGACTATCGCAAAGCAGATTTTAAAGTATGCAAAATTAACAGCAGTGGAAAGCTTTGATACCATCCATAATTATATCGATATTGACAATAAAATCCTACGTAAGGGAGCAATTTCAGCACAAACAGGAGAAAGAGTTATTATTCCTATGAATATGCGAGACGGCTCTTTAATTTGTCTTGGTAAAGGCAATCCAGATTGGAATTATTCCGCTCCACATGGAGCTGGAAGAATTATTTCTAGGAGTAAAGCTAAAGAAAGTATTTCTATGGAAGACTATAAACAAAGCATGAATGGAATTTACACTACTTGCGTGTCTAAAGATACCATTGATGAAAGTCCTATGGTTTATAAGTCAATGCAAGAAATTATGGACAATATTAAAGACACTGTAGATATCGTTAGCGTCATTAAGCCTATTTATAATTTTAAAGCAGGGAAGGAGTAAACAATAAATACTAAAAATAAGTCGAGAAAAACATTATAAAATATAAGGAGAAATAAAGAATGATAGAAATCGTAATTTTTAGTTCATATGGTGGAATGATCCCAGAGAGCTTAAGAAAAGTGATGACCGCTAATAAAAATTTGAGTATTGTTGAGCAAAGAATGAAAGCGGCAAAGTATGTTAAAAGTCATTCTGAAAATATTAGCGAACTGATTCATAATAGTAATAACGGATATTGTTATTCTCATTGGTGTGAGCAAAATTCTGATAAATTTGCCATTATAGATGAATTTTCTTTCCGAGAAATAAAAGGAAAAACATTGACTCATTATCTTTTTTGGGATAAGGAAAATGAGCAAACTTTCAGTTTGTCAATTGTCGAAATCGATGAAACTAAACGTTGGAAAATTACTAACTATGATGGAGCAGAAAGCATTTCCTATTTTGATGAGCCTAAATTGATTGATGCAAAATATAATTTATGCGAATGGAAATAGGAAACAAGAAATAACAAAAGTAATTCAATTAAATATAAAACAAATAAAGGAACTGAGGAAAACTTCGGTTCCTTTATTTTTAAATTATTATTTCATGCTCGAATCATATGATAGATCGTATAATCCTTGCAATCCCCATTTTTCATTAAATTCATTTACCGCTTTCTGGATGATACGGCTGCCTTTGTTCAACTCAAATGGACCAGAATCTTTTCGATATATAAAAGGCTTACCTTTAGAAGATGGCTTTATTTTATATTTCACAATCATTTGCAAATATTCTTTGACAAATTGCTCCTTGTCTTTCTTGCTTATTGGAGACGCCTCTAATGGAATTTTAAATACATATGTTTGTGCATGTATCTGATAATATGGATGTATTCTATAGTAATCCATTCTGTCTATAAAGGAACCATTTGAGAGAATCTGACAGCCAATCACTTGGCCATTTCTAACTAATATAGGTTTTCTTGCTTTAAACCGATTTAATCCTAAAAAACTGTTAGCGTAAAAGACCAAAAACGAATTTTCAAATTTAATATTGTATAGATCGAAAAAATAGTAACAAGGTCGATAATTTATATCCATAAAAGCTTCCTCCATAATATGATTGCAAGTCCTTTTGATACGCTAATTATATCATATTTGATGACGAATATTATGATTTTCTGACATATTAAAAATAACAATAACAAAAAGCAAGTGCAAGGGAGCATAAAATATGGAATGTAAAAATATTAATAGAATTAAATTCATTCAATGGACCGGAAATAATATAGATGAATTTGTGTGTTTTATTAAAAACCGAACAAATAATTTAGTGATGGAGGAAAAAGATCCATATACGAATATGTTGACATTTCGGTTTATAAATACCGACTTGCATTTATTTATTAGTTATGGAGATTATCTTGTATATGAAGCAAACGGCGAATTTTGTGATTATAGTGAAGAAGCTTTTAAAAAGAAATTTGAAACAGTTAGTGATAAAACCACGAAAATAAATAATGATCATCAAGAATTACAAACCAAAAAAGAAAATTTGGAAAACACTTGTAAAGAAAATGAAAAAGAAAAAACAAAGAAAGCAAAAGAATATAAATTTGCTGAGTGGTTTCCTCCTAGTTATGAGGTTTTTGGTTTATGTGGGATTTTAGAACTTTGTCTTATGGATATAAGTTTAATGTTGGCTATAATATATAAAAGTAATCAATGGGTGCTCGTTGCATGTATTGCGATGATGCCAATATTTGCATTAGAAAAAAGAAAGGAAATGGTTTCTAATAGTAGGCTTATCTTTTTTGATACTTATATGATCCTGGAGCGGGATATCATCAAGTATAACAATAGAAGTATCGGAAGGGAGCAGCGTAGAATAAATTATAAAGATGTCTCGCATATAAAGTTTGACACTGAACAAAATGTGTTAGTGATTAATGGCATTACAGAATCAACGATTTCAAAATATAAAGTTGGTACAAAGGAATTCGAAGAAGACTCAATAACGCATACGACAAAAATGGGAAACTTGAAAATTTGGGTAAAGTTTAGCTGTGATAAAAAATTGGCAAAATTTATCAATGATAATACACCATTGTGTGTAGCTATTGGAGAATGCTAAAAATATAATAATTAATTCGTAAAAACACTTAGATCCGGTAATAAAAACCTTAAGGATCTGAGTGTTTCTATTTTTGGATTAAGTCAAATTTGTAATCAAAATAGAAAAATATATTCAATTACAATTACAGCAAAAGTCATTTTTTTAAAAATCTGACATATTATACATGACAATAAAAATAAAGAAAAAAGGAGAAAAAAGCATGAAATATAAGAGAGTGGATACAGTTGATGCGATCCAATGGACAGGAAAAAATTTTAAAAAGGTCATAGATTTTATTCATAACATTTATAATACTACTGAATGTACAAGTGATTTAAAACTTGTGGAATGCAATTCTTCAACAGAAATGTTGACGTTTCAGGATATGGAAACAGGTTTATATACGTTCATTAATTTAGGAGATTATCTTGTTTACGAAAACCTTCTGGGGGGATATTTTTTCAATTGTGCTCCAGGAATTTTTGAAAAGAAATTTAAGTCAGTTGACAACTGCGTAAATGGAAACAATGATCATTGTGGAGCTTCAGATAAAGATCAAATTTTAGAAGCTTTCTATTATGGCGGATTGTCTGGTGTATATAATCTTGGAAAAGGAAAGCGGTAATAAATAAGAACAAACATTGCTATAAGATTGGTTGAATTATAAATTAAGAAAAGCGCGAGGTAGAAAAAACTAATTAAATTTAAAAAAATGGAGGAAATCATATGAAGACATTTATTACAAGTGCAGTATGTCCTAAGTGTGGGAAACTATTATACACAAGTGATGTAGAAGGATACGGTTTTGTATGCAAGGAATGCGATGAAAATTTTTACACGATGGAAGTGCAAGATGATAAGCCGGATCTTCATGAAATTCGCATCCCGATGTCCGTAGACGATTTCGAATATCATTTAATTCAATTAAGAGAAATTACAGAAAAGTATAATTGCGATTTTTTAGGATATGATGAATGCGCAGAACTTGCAGATATCGGATGGGAGAATGGTTTTCCAGTGAGTGATACCTTAAATAATTTCGTAAAAGAAATTGAAAATGTAATAAAGCAAACTAGCAATTTAGACAAAGAACGAAATATGTTTGAATTGCAAACGAGAACATTTTTTAATAATGGCTCCAATCTTGGACATGCGGTTATCTTTATGAACCGAAATAAACATGCATCAAAATTTGAGGTGATCTTCAAAGTGGATGGAAATGATGGATGGAATTTTTATTATGAAAACAATGTTTGCCTTGATAATAATGAACGAGTAGATTTTGAGAAGTGGTTTAAAACAACAGTTTAAAGAGCTTCGATAGGGAAATGGAGAATATGGATTCAAGATTTTTTGAAAGAAAATGTTTTGCGATAGCATCAGATTGTTTATTGGAATTCATGAAAGAACAAAAGGACGATTTAAGCCTTGCGTTTAATATGGAAGAAGATACAAAAGAAGTATTTTTATATAGTCCGGCGTTTGATATTGAATATAACGAGGACGACATTATGGATTGTGTTAGCAGAGAATTAGGTGTTGAAATAAATAATATGTTTGCAGATGGAAACAAATATTATGCAGAGATTTATTTTACAGTAAGAAAATTAGAACATTGAGACAGTAGTTTAGATAGGAGAATTATAAAATGAAACAGAATCATTATATTGTAATTTTTAACAATGAAAAAACTGTATTTGCATCAGCATTTAATGCGAAAGAAGCAGAAATCCTTGCAAAAGCCGTAATGATAAAAAATGGATTATCTTATGACATTAAGAGTATTAAGAAAACCACTAATTTGTCTGATATGGCAGACACAAATTTTATAGTATAAAAAAGATAAGGAGATAGCAATGAAGATATTTTATTTAGCGCAGGAGAATTTTGGATGTGTTGTCTATGCAAACAGCGAAAATGAAGCATTTGACAAAATGAAAAGTGAGCGTGAAAATTTGTTGGAATCCCTTGGATTACCATTAGATATTACGCGATGGGGAATTGAGGAATTTACACCAGATTTGTATGATGGCATATTATGTTTTTACTAAGGTAGCCTTTACCCAGAAAAGTGACATAAAATAGGATAAAACAAAAAATATAAAGGTTCCGGAATGAGAATATTTCGGAGCCTTTGTTTTTTCGGAGATCTGACATATTATATATGATTTTTAAAGATAAAAGAAAAAAGAAAAAAGGAGAAAACAAAACATGAAAATTATTGAAACTGGAACTACATATAAGGTATATGGAGAAGATTTGATTGTGTTAGACAATCTACCGGCGCAGACATATAAGGTTGGATTCGGGCAGTTTACAGGTTTCTTTTTAGAGAAACAGCATGATCTGGAAATTAAAGAAGATAAAATTTATGGAGTGCATGAAGAAAAAGCGAACAAAGTTTTCAAACGATTTGCTAAATCTCCAAAAAATTTAGGAGTTATCCTTAGTGGAGATAAGGGCATTGGAAAATCTTTATTTGCAAGATTATTATCACAGAAAGCTATTCAGAATAAAATGCCTGTAATTTTGGTTGATGATTTCATTCCCGGTATTGATGATTTTTTGAATAGCATTCAGAATGAAGTACTTGTTTTGTTTGATGAGTTTGACAAAACTTTTGCAAAAAATAATGATGGAGACCCACAATCGAAAATGCTTTCATTGTTTGACGGCACCAGCGCAGGGAAGAAATTATTTGTTATTACTTGTAATAAATATAACGATTTAAACGAATATCTAATCAATCGACCAGGGAGGTTTCATTTCCATTTTAGATTTGAATACCCAACAGCAGAGGAAGTGAAGGAGTATTTAAAGGATAAATTGGTTGAACAGTATCACTCTGAGATCAATAAAGTTGCTGCATTTTCAAGAAAAATTAAGTTAAATTATGATTGTTTATCTGCAATCGCACTTGAATTGAATGAAGGAGAAGCATTTGAAGATGCTATTAAGGATTTAAATATCATTAATGTATCAGCAAGAGAAAATGCATACAATATTAGGCTATTCACAAAAGAAGGCATTGTTTTTTCTAGCGAAAATATTTATTTAAATTTATTTAGTAATGAAAGTAATGCTATTTGGTTAAATGATGTAGCTGGAAATTCAATTCGTGTGAACTTTAAGGGTGCCGATGCTATGTTTGACAATACAACAAATTCGTTTAGCGTATCAAAAGATAAATTCAAGGCTCTTTACGATAGCGATTTTCTTAATGATGACGCAAAGGAATCATATAAAAAACTTCATTATACATATATGGAGATCTCGTTAAACTATGGAGACAGAATTCATTATGATTTAGTTTAAAAAAATCAGTCATTCATCTCATTGATTTTAATTGATGCGATGAATGACTATTTATAAAGGGAGGCATCTGATGAAGGCAGAGGAACGAAAAGAATCGATAGAAATTGCATTATCTATTTTAAGAGAAGCATTGGTATCAACTGAATCTAGCATGGCTATTTGTGACAATAGATTGATTTTCTTTGGAACGCAAGATTATCTTGAGACAGGCGATATAAATAAATGCCCAAGATTTAGTGTAGAAATTGAAAAATTGGTGAAGTGATCAGAATTAAATATTTGGATCAAAAGAGAAGAAAAGGCGAAAGGATCGGAGGATATGATTTTATGATACTAACATTAAAAATTGTTTCTTGTGAAATAGGAGAAAAATTTTGGGGAATTGTAACTATTGCAACAGGAAGAATTACGAAATTCTTAAATGTGAAGTTAGAAAGAGCTAAGACTGTCACAGATTTTATAGATTCACGAAATAATAATTAGGAGAGAGGAAATGCAAAAAATAAAAAACTGGTTTGAGGATGATGCTGCAAATAGTGGAGAACACTATGATTTCTTAGAATACGAAGGACATTTAGAGGTAAGAACGGAAACAGCTATTTTTATGGTTGTTGAGCCACATAGTGGAACAAATCGTAAATGGATGCTTCGAATATCGACAATGAGAGCTTTTGATAGATGGGCGAATTCAACACCTATTGAGCTGTTTTTTGATTCAGATGTTAAATTGTGCAATTATTTACATGATAATCAGCTTAACATTTACAAAAGATTGCTAAAATATCTATCAGAAGAATATGATGACATATTAGATTCATATGAAGAAGACAAAGAATGGTATGAAGAAAACCTCAAAAAAGCTCAGGGCGCCAATGTTTTGGCAGAAGAAAAAGAAGGAAAAGGAGAATAAATTATGGAAACTAATAATTGGGTTCCGGTTAAGCAGATGCATTTTCCAGAAGATAAGAAAGACGTGCAAGTTACTTTTATTGGGTATAATGATCATGAGCCACATTGTGAAGCGTTTGCTTATAGAAATGATGAAGATTGGTACTGGTCATTAGATGACGCTCCAGTTAAAGTGGAAATCACAGCATGGAAATATTCTTGTGAACCATATAAAGAAAATTGAATTTGTGTTTAATCTAAAAAGAAAAGATGGAATAAAGCGGTTGGATAGCATCTGACCGCTTTTGCTTTGTTATATATTTTGAAAATCCGACATATTAAATATGAATTTTAGATTATGAAAAAAGGAGAATGAATTATGAAAAGAATAAATTGCATAAGAAAAATACGGTTAATTGTACGATCAGCTGTGAATAAGGTTACATTGAAGTTATAAGCAAATGGATAATTTATTAGGAGGAAATATTATGCATGATATGCAATTCTCAAAATATTCTTGTGACATAAGAGAGATCTTATCAAAAGTGGACCAGGAAGGACTTGAAAATCTTGTACGGAATGCAGTCGCTTATGCACAAAGTAATAATCGTAGTAAGACAAATTGGATAGCTCAGGAATTATTTATTGATGTAATTCCTGACGAATTGATTGCAGAGATTTTTAATGAAAAGTAAACGGATATTTCAAGCGGAGGTAGGGATAAGTATGGAATTTTTAGTACAATATGCTATTGAAGGAAGTGAAAAAATTATAAACAAGATTGTAAATTCTTGTTGGATTATTAAAGCAACAAATGAAAGCGATTTTAATGGAATTGAAGAAATGCATGTGTTTGATGTAACAGATCTTGGAAAAATCAAACCATTGCATTACAGAGGATGGCAACCAGGATGCTTAATTGAATATGTAGACGATAAAAACAATGTAGTTATTCATGGATATGGAACAGACCATTAAATTTGCATTTCTTTAGAAAGAAAGGAAAGAAAACGATGAACGAATACATTAAAGAAATTGAACAAATTGCGGCTAAATGCACAGAAAGTCAATCTGATGGATATTCACAAATTATGAGAATTTGTGATGCAATGAGAGAACAACAGAAATATTGTTTAGGAAATATTTCTAAAGAAGAGATTGCATCACCTCAATTTGATTAAACTTAAAACTAAAAAATGTCAGCTATTGAAAAGTCAAAAGTGAAAGGAACGAAAGAAAAATGAAATATAAAAGACAGCTAAGATGTATAAAGGATTATGATGAAGATTTGACAGGGAATGATGATTTCGCTACAGTTTGGACTGCTGGTAAAGTATATGAAGCAGTTAAGCACCATAATGGAACATATACAGTCGAAACAAACATGGGCACAAAGGGAATTATTGGTGCTAAATATTCATGTACGCCAGATTATTTTGAAGAAGCGGACACAAACTAAATGAGTATTTTAAACGGAAAGGATGTGCGATTATATGAGAGATGCACATAAAGAGTTAGTTATGAAAATGGCAATACAGGAATATAGAAATTCTGTTCTGTTTGGGTTTAGTAGAAGTACGGCACATGCCATAAATATGATGGAAAATGCTTACATTATGTGTTCAGGTAATATTGTGTTCAGGTAATATTGAAGGCATAGAAGAACTTAGAAGAACCATACAGGAGGCAAAAGAGAAATATAAAAAGGAATTAGGCAACTAAATTCGCATTTACTTGGGAAACGGAGGATGTATGTTAGTAGCAAAAATTTATGAAGAAGACCATGTATTTAAAAATGCAGGCGATGCAATTAAATATATGCACGAAACAAATTTTAAATATGAAGTTGCTGTATATGATATAAATGCTGATAAGGCATATGAAAAAACAAAGGAAATCTATGCGGCTATTAAAGAGTATAACAAGGGAAAAGAATTGAATGAACAAATATTACCAAGTTATCCATTTGCGTATAGAGGTATTATTGGCTGTCTTGGTGTTCAGTGTTACTCAATATCAATTGGAACTTACGAAAGAAATAGAGAGTGCATAACGTTATTTACTGCTGGATGGAATAATAATGTTTTGGATACTTCTACAGAGAAATCAAATATAAGGCCAGGATTAAAGGCTATGGCTTCAATGGGTTTGATGGCTGGAATGCTATGATGAATCGATGATTTACTTAGAAAAGATGTGAATGTATAAGTATAAGGCAACAGTTATTGAAATTATTGATAATTTGAAATGGGAAATTGCAGACTAAATGGATATTTCAAAATGAAAGGCAAGGTAAATATATGAGTAAACATACAATTACAATTGCAGAAGTAAACAAGCTTATGGAAAAGGGAGTGTCAACATTCTCGCTAAAAGACGATTCACCGAGAGGATGCAAAACAGTGCCGGTAAGTGAAATCAAAGTTGGAGACGAAATAGTAATTGATAACTATTTTGCGGAGGTTATAGAGTAACTGGATATCCAACAAGGAGGTAGCTAAAATGAATTTTAGACAATACAAAAAGAAATTGTTTCATAAGACCATGAAACATGGTGGTTGGAGAAAATATAAAAAGACAATGAAAGAAGCTGGATTGTGGAAAGGCAGCGAAAGAAATAGAAAATTAAATAAAATTAAATTAATAAATGTGGGTTTCCTTACAGGAAAAGGTAGATAAAATTATGGATGATAGAAATTATGAAATTACAAATAAATTGAATGACGTGTTAAATAATGTAAAAGGATTTGATGCGGCAATGTCGAATCCGAGACAAGGCAAAATGTTGGTACGTTACAATGGTATTAGTTTCTATATAACCATAGAACCAGTGTTTAATGATAATACAGAAGGAAAGAAAGCTGATAGCAAATCTTTTGAGGAAGTAATTAAAACACATAATTGGATTTGGGAATAAACAAAATAATATAAAACGCATAAGCGGTCAGGAGAATATTCTCCCGGCCGCTTATTTATTTTGCTCTTTTCTTAATATTTTTATTTTCTGACATATTAAATATGAATATCAAAAATGGATTTAGCAAAAATCCAAATATTTATGAAAAATGGAGAATGAATTATGAAAAGAATAAATTGCATAAGAAAAAGGATGTTATTAGATGCCGGTTAGTAGCTGAAAGAGATTATTATGTGGATAATTCATAAAGAAAATGGAGGAACAGATATGGAATTTACAGAAATGGATGAAGTAAGAGTAAGAACCTATGGTGGCGCTATTGGCACTATTGAAAGGGTTATATATGAAATGGTAGATAGTAAAGAAACGGATAATGTATATTGCTATGAAATGGAAATCAATGGAAAACATGGGATTATTGTTTATCCAGATGAGATCGATGAGTAAATGCGTATTTCATTGGAAGAAAGGAAGGCAAATATGGAAAGATATGATATAGAAGAATTGGTGTTGGGACTTGCTGATATTGTAAGGGAAAATAGATATTTAAGGCAGGAGAATACCAGATTGAGGGAAGTTGAAAAAGAGTATCATCAATCTATTATAGACAGATGTAGAGAAAGTGAACAGGCAAGTTTAAATATGTTTAAAGCTGCATGTGTAGGAATCGCACAAGGTAAAAATGATATGGAACTTGCAAGAGATTTGGTTGAACATTTATAACAGACTAAATTCGCATTTCAAAGGCAGAATGGAGAAAAAACAATGAATGAGGAAATGAATAGAATAAAAGATTACTTTAAAGAAAATAGGTGTGTTTCCTTAGCTAAACAGTGTAAGCAAGAATATATTATATATTCTTACTTTTTGAATTACGAAGGTACAGCCATAGTTAGACTGAACAAACAACACTTTAAAAATAGAGACTTAGAAGGTGGGAAGAGTAAAAGAAGAAAAAATAGAAATCCCTATCGAAAAATTTTTTGATGATACAATTTATGATTTATTGATGCGTGGTTATAAATTGGAAGATTGGAATTGAAACTAAGATTTACTTGGAAGGAGTGAAGCGAAATGACAAGCATTGAAAAGTCAAAAGAGGACGCACGGAACTTAAATGAACTTACAGATCATCTGATTAAGCTGATTGAATCGGATGACAAGCGGTTCTCATTTGAATTTTGTGCAGGTGGCACAATGGAGATTTACGACAAAGAAAAAGAAATTGGTTATGCCGTTCGCATTGCACCAATTGAATACGATGAAGATGGAAATGCAATAAATTTATAACGATTGGAGTGAAGACAATGGAAAATAAACCTTATGCAATAGCAGTACGAATTTATGATGAAAATGGAATCACAAAGGCAGATATAAAAACTTCTCCTTGTGACGGATCTAAAATGGAAACAATTATCTGGACTAAACCAGATGAGCGAGAACGGTTTTATTATAATGGGTATACGTTGTATTATGATGAACGAATCAAAAATACAAAACCTTTTGCAGAAATTAAATAATAAGGCAAATCAAAGGCAGTTAGGAGAATAAATACCTAGCTGCCTATTTCATAAGAGAATGTTGTTAAGTCTCTGTAAAAGGATCTTTCGAATTAAGAAAGGACCGTCGGCAAATGAGTAAATGAATTTTAATAGAAGCAGAATACGTGTTTTATTAGAAAGGAAATATTAAATATGAATAATGTTTTTGTGATTGATAAAGCAACAAAATGTAACTTGGGCTTAATTGATTTTATCCCACGGAAAGACGATAGAATTTCAATGAAGGCATCAGAATGGAAAGAAACGGAAGTAACAGTAGAATGTGCGTTATATGAGCCATTAGAGCATGCAGTACTAGTTTTTGTAAACATCACTGAACCTTGCTATACGCCATTAGTAAAGTCCATTAAATGGTGATTAACTTCGTATTTTAAAAGCAGAAGAAGGAAAGAAGGATATGGAAAAAGAAAAAATAAAATTTATACATAATTCATTAGGTGAAGCAAAAGATTTTTCTAAAGAAGTGCGTCTATATTTATATGAAATTGAAAAGCAGCGACCTTTGACAGATACAGAAAAAGAACTATGGGAAAAAGCACGTAGAGTTCATATACGAACAGACGATTCGAGAATGTTTATGATGTGTATTAAGTAGGTAAAAATAAAATGACAACAAAAATATATAAATTGCGAATATAAGTTATAAAATCGTAACGCATAAATGTAAAAACAGTTAGGGAAATAGACGCCTAACTGTTTTTTTGAAGATCTGACATATTATATATGTATTTAGAAATAAAAAAGAATAAGGGAGAAAATAAATATAAACTAACTAAAATAAGAAATAATTTAAGACTAAATTGGAATTTTATAAAACGAGGAGTGCTTATGATTAGGATCGAAAATAATAATGTTGCAATAACAAGAGATGGCTGCATGTATTTATACAAATTATTGAACGGGGAATATCAGATGTATGGACTATCAGGAGACCCAACTAAAGAATATCAGAGATATTGGGATACTAATTTACTAGCCAGAAGAGATGATCCCTGGGAATGGCTTGCAGATAAGCCAAGAAATAAAGATATAATTTATCTTTTTGAGATAACTGATGAAATCAAATTCTTGGATATAATTAGAGAAATTAAATATATGAAATATAACGATTTGTTTCATTACACAGATGCAAAATTTTGTAATTTAATTTTTGAAAGAATTGATGGGGTTATGGAACCTCATGAATCTAAAAAGAGGCATGTGTAATCAAAAAGATGACAGACCTTCATATTGCAAAGATTATGATAAATGTTTTTCGTTATACGATACTTATGAAATTGGAGAATAAATAACTGTTTTTATCAAGAAAGGGGAAACGTGATGAGAATAAAAATCAGCTATACATTATGTACTGATGGAGACTATAGCTTAAGGAATGCTGAAGATCTTGGTTGTACTAATAGAGATGTAGTAGTTAATGATTTTGAACATTATGATTATGTTGGCTCTATGGAATTTAATTATGAAGAAGAGTGGCGTTGTAAAAGCGAAGCAAAAAGTTTTCTTTGGAAATTTTTATGTGATGGAATTCATGTATCTTATACACATCCTTGGCTACTCAAAGATTTTTATGACATTATAGAATCTTTAGAGAATGTTATTGATGAATATCAAGAGGGAATATCTGTAGCAAAAAGGCATATAACAGGTAACTATGAGGGAACAGAAATTAAAATAGAAATATCGAAGTAAAATTTTCTTTAGATTGTGAGGCGAAGATAAATGGACAAAACAAAAATTAAAACAAAAGAGGTGCGGTCAGCTAATAAGTGGTATCTGTTTTATGGAATTTTTTTTGTGATTATGTTTATCTTATTGGAGATATGTGCAATAAGGCAATTCTTTGTGACAGATACAGAAGAAGCATTAGTGTTGCTCTTTATTTTACAACTGCCAGCTATGTTTTGTTTATTATTAACAACGATGATTGGAAATTATATTCATAGAGAAAAATTCAATATCTATTACTGTAAATTAGAAAATGGTATTGATATTGATTATATCAAAGAAAATTATTGTATAGAAGATATAAATGAGAGTTGCGTATTGTTTGTAGATAAAGACAACGATCATAATTTTTGTGTTTGGAAATTAATACAAGGATATGATTCATTATATCAAGCAGAAATTAAAATGTTTTTATAACATGAATATTCGCTTTTTGGGATTGTGAGGTGAAAGAATGGATAATATTGATGAAATGAAAAAAGAAGTGTATTTTGCAAATACAGTAATTGGTGCAATTGATAATGTCAAAACCCCAATGCTTATGTATGAGGAAGAAAAGCAAGTAGTAAGAAAAGCACTTAAAATGTACATTGATAAAATTGAAGATAAAATGTGTGGGAATTAAATCACAGTAAAATTCAATTCCTTTGGATTGTGAGGTGAAAAGAATGTTTAGAAGAAAAACAAAACTTAAGAAAGTATTAGACAAGAGGACAAATTATGTAACATTTAGAGATTTTCTAAAATCGTTATCACACAAGGAGCTACATATCTTGGCAGAAGAAATTATCTGGAAAGAATACGATGGATATAATGGCTCATCTTGTCGTATGGAACAAAATCATTATGACTTAATGGATAGGTGGCATAAAGAAATTTATATAGAGCAAAGAAGTTATTTATTGTCACAGTAAAGTTCGATTTCATAGGGGTTGGAGGTGAATATAAATGGCATGTGATTATTGTACGTACCGTTATTCTTATGATTGTGATGATTGGAATCGCCATAAAAATTGCAAAAGTTTTAAGTTAGATTGGGATAGTTTATCTGAGAAAGATAAGAAAACCATTCAGAAAATTTTGGATAGAAGAGGAGACTAAGTTATGGAACAGATTCAGGAAAATGAACAGTGGAAATTGAATGGTAACTGTGAAAAATGTAGAAGAAATAATTATTGTTCAACGCCATGTACTCATCATAATAGACGAATAAGAGCAGAGTTTAAAGGTCTTGTTGCAGATACAATGAATAAAATGACAGGTGGAGTGATGAGAGAAGCCATTGATAAGACGGTAAATGGAATTTGGTAAATTGGAAAGGAGATTTATATGGTTACAAAGACAAGGGTGTGATGGATTAATAGAAAGTAAAGGAGATTGCTATGAATAGAAATTTGGATGGATACTATTTTAGAGTTAAAAGAGATGGTAAATGGGATAATATTTGCTGGTCTGATATGACAGATAAAGAAAGAGACGAGCAAATGACCAATCGTAGTGAGGAATGGTTAAAGTCGCTGTGTAAGGGACTTGGTAATGTTATTCATAAGATTGGTGAAGATTTAGACATTGCATGTGAATAAAAGTAAATTCAGGTTTCTTTTGGTTACAAAGAGAGAATATTAAAACGAGGTGAACGATTAATGTCTTTAGTATATAAAAATGACACATACAGCTATAATGGCAAATATGAAATGGGTTCATTAAATAAATTTGCACAAGCAGAAAGAAGATTGTCAGCAAAGAAACAAGCATTGGATGACATGAAAAATGAATATGACCTTATTGAACAACAGGCATTTCGCACTTATAAAGAGAACATTCAGTATATGCTGCTCGATCAGCCGTCTACGATTAAAATGTGTAGAGAATGGTTAAATATGTTATCAAAGAATCAGGATACAGATGGTAACAAGCTTGATAAGAGAAAGAAGTATAAAGAAAAGGAAATGTATGATTGGTATATTGATTATATTAAAAAGCTTCTTGATGTTGAGTACATGAATGATGTTAAATTCATTGACTATAATTTTGGTCAAGCTACTAATATTCAGTTTGAATATAAAGAGCATAATTGGTGTTTAGAAATTCCTCATATTGAAGCTATCAAATTAGATGCATATAAGGATTATGGCGGCAGTGTATTTAAACTTGTGTTAGTACACAATGATATAGAACGTAGTTGTATTTGGTCGCAGTTTGGCTCTACATATGAGGAAGATGAATTAAGAGATATTATGGCACAAGGTATTGAGAAATATTGTAATTAGTTATTTCATAGGAAAGCAACATTTCACAACTTTAGAAAGGACAAGCACAAATGAATTTGAAAAAGATTAGAAGTGAAGATTTGATTTTTAGCAATGAAATTGAAGATGATAGAACCAATACATACCTCACACTGAATGATTATGATTGGATGAATTATAATCTGTCTACTCGTTTTAAGACAGAAGAAATGGGAGTATTGGAGGTTGAATTTGAATTTTTTGGTTTTTCTACTTCGCAGATGAATGTAAAACAGACATTAAACGGCAAGGTATATGAAATTACATATGAATATCCAACAGATATTTTCAGTAAGAATTTGATTAAGTTCTTAGAAAAACATATCAGCTACTGGAACGAAAAATACGCATTTAATGGCGAAGAAGAAGTTATAGATTTCTTTAATGAAGTTCTTGATAAAGGGACTGTCAAAGATATTACTGAAATTAATAAAGACGATAACAGACCACAATGCTGCATAGACCATGATAAATATTTTTCAACATGTGACACTTGTGAGTTTGGAGAATAATATATTGGAGGTGAAATTATGTATCAGAATTGTTGTAAGAAATGCGGAAGTATTTCACTACATACAGAAGTAAAAGGTAATAATACAGGACTTTATTGTGATGATTACAGCAGTTGCAGAAGCATATCCTGAGCTGAAGTCCAATGAGAACTATAAGACTCTTATGAATGAGTTATCTATGACAGAGAATATGATTGCAGAGTATCGCAGCAATTACAATAAACAGATCAAGGAATACAAGCGATATGTGAGAAAGTTCCCTACAAGACAGTTTCTTGGATTACTTGGATATGAAGTACAGGAATACTACTATTTGGATAACAGGTGGTTAGATTAGCAAGAAATTTTTCTTTCTTTTGAATAGATTGGAGATGTGAATATGTATCGAGAATTAAAAGGTAATGGAAATTTTTCAGATAAATACACAACATGGATTATAGCATATTGTTTAGATACGGATTCATTTTTTGTAACGAATCAAAGATATTTCTTTTGGGAATATAATGATGAATTCCAATGCGAAAACGATGCAATTAATTATTTCAGAAACCATTTAAAGGAGTTTAGAAATACTAGGAAAGAAATATTAAGTAATTGTGGTGGATGGAGTATTGATAAGGATTTATTTTTAGAAAATACGAAAGAAAGGTTTTGGTAATTGATATAAATATTACAGAAATTGATACAAATAAACTGGCTCACGCAATGTGAGATGTGTAAGACGAAAAATGCTCAGAGTTTTATGCTCTGGGTATTTTTTTGTGCTTTTAAATATTTTAATAATATTGCTTATGTCAAATGAAATATTTTGTATTTCTGACATATTAAATATGAATTTTAAAATAAAAAGAATAAAGGAGAAAAACATGGAACATTTAACACGTAGAGAAGAAGTAGATTTATATGAAACAATGAGGAACTCGTTTCCTAAAATTCTTATTAAAGATTTGGCAGAACATGAAAGAATTTGTCCTGTATGCAATGGCCTTGGAATGAGGATTGAAGATAATATATATGGAATTAAAGGTGATACTTCAGAAGTTGGTAGAAAATATCTTTTTCCATACAAACATCAAGCACTTTCATTTTGTCAGAGTTGTTATAACGGAGTGCAGTAATTGTGTCCTTATTGTGGACAGCCTTATAAGAATCAGGCGTATATGCATTGCGATTGTGAAGGTCAGAAAAAAGCAGATGAAGAAGAAAGATTAAAGAAGTGGAACGAGAAAGTAACTAAAGCAGTATCGATTGATGAAAAAGATGTAAATACAATGCTGTACTGCGAAGAGTTTGATGAGTATTACGACACAGTTGATAATTTCTTTGAAGATTATGCTGCCAATTATGAAGACGAAGAAGTATATAACAAACCAGAAAGATTGTGGGTGACGTCTGTTGAAAAGATCTCTATTGATGCATATAGCATCATCGAAAATGCCTGTGAAGGGTTACATGAAGATGCAATGGAAAACATTGACGAAAAGGATATAGCGGAATTAGAAGAATTCCTTGATAATTGGTGTAAAAAACAAACAGGAACAACTACATATTACCCTTGTTATAAACAGTATGTAGTGATTGATTGGAACAGATATTAGGAGGATAAAAATGAATAGAATAACAATTAATGGAAAAACAATTACTTGTTCAGGAAATAGTGTTGTTATCAATGGCGATAATATTATTGTAGACGGAAAGATCATTCAGAATTGTACCGGCGATATTAGAGTGGTTATTGATGGCAATGTAGATAAAATTGAGTGTGCCGGTTCAGTAGAAGTACATGGCGACGCTGGCAATATTGATTGTGGCGGCAGTTGTGAAATTGCTGGAGCTGTCAATGGTGATGTTGACGCTGGCGGTTCAGTTACTTGCGGAAATGTAACTGGAGATATTGATGCTGGCGGTGGTGTGAGATGCAGAAGATAGGAGATTGAAAAATGTCAAACTTATATGTATATTTAATGCGTTCTCGTAACAAGGATAATAAGGATATTCCGAATTTCAAAGAACGAATCAAGGAAATCCTTGAGTACAGAGAAAATGAAGATAAAGTGATTGAAGCTTTTAAAGATTTCGCAGCTAAAGGAGTTCCTGGCGAGCAGATGAGATTGTATAGGTCAGTCAACTCAAGAAATGAAGAGAAAATCAGAGAAGAATTTATTATCCGCTTGTTGAGAGATAAGCCAAGTATGACACAGCTCAATCGTACACTTGCTTCAGTTGCACTGAAAATCCAAAACCGTGACGAAAGTAAATGGCTGTTTGATTTCGACGTGGATGATGATAAATTGGCAGAAGATTTTATTGACGATATTTATTTTTGTTCAGAATTGGATAATCATGAATTGCATAAGACTCCTCATGGTTATGCAATCATTGTTCCGCATGGTTTCGACACAAGAGAACTTATGGAAAAATGGAAAGATTATGATATCACATTGAAGAAAGACGATTTGTTGTTTTTGGATATGATAGCGAATGGAGAGTGAGTATGTACGAAAAATTAAGAAAATATATAGAAGAGTCAAATAATATTGTATTCTTTGGTGGAGCAGGTGTATCTACTGAAAGTGGTATTCCCGACTTCCGCTCTAAGGACGGATTATATAATCAGCATGACGTTCAGTTTGATAAATATGAACCAGAATATCTTTTGAGTCGAGAATGCTTATATAACAACCCAAAGGTATTCTATGAGTTCTATCGGCAGAAGATGAATACAAGAAATATTGAGCCAAACATTACTCATAAGGTGCTTGCAAAAATGGAAGAAATGGGTAAGCTAAGCGCTATTGTAACACAGAATATTGATGGACTCCATCAGAAAGCTGGCAGTAAGAATGTCTTTGAGATTCATGGAACTACTCAGAGGAATTATTGTAGTAAGTGTAAAATGGAATATCATTCTGATTTCTTATTTGACACTAAAGTGACAATTCCAAAATGCGAATGTGGCGGGCTAATTAGACCTGATGCAACTTTATACGGAGAAAATTTACCTAATAAGGCAGTGAATGGTGCTGTTGAAGTAATTAGCAAAGCTGATATGTTGATTATTGGTGGTACTTCATTACAGGTTTATCCAGCAGCTCATTATATTTCATATTTTAATGGTAACCATTTGGTTATTATCAATAGGGAAAAATTCAAGTGTTGATGAATGAGGATACTGATTTAATGATTGCTGATTCGTTAGGTAATGTATTTAGTGAGATTGAGAAATGGATGTGAGGTGAAAATATTGAAAATTATCGTAGATAAAATGCCAAACGAACCAAAAGAATGCATCTTTTCTGAATGTACAAATCAGTTGCGTGGCAATTATGCATGTAATTTATACCAAGGAAGAGGATGTGAGCCTAATAGATGTAATTCATTAAAGCCAATTACGGACTATCATGCGGTTGAATATATGGGTGATAATGTGGTAAAGATGATTCCAATAGAGTAAGGTAAAATATGGCAGTATATGTAACAGGTGATATACATGGAATAGGAATGAAAAAATGCTTGTATACGAATAAGAAGATGAACTTCATAAAGAATTTCTTAAGAGAGTAGCAAGGATAGTTTCAAAGAAACTGTATGTTATAGGAAGTTCAATTTTGGAAGAAATAAAATATATTGATAATATGGCAGGATTTATATCAAAGCAACCAAATGGATTATATTGTAGATTTTCGAGTGTAACGGATTGCCCTACTGCATGGAATATGACACGAGAAGATTATATCAATATGAAAATGCAGGAAGCAAAAGAAGACGCTGAAGATGTATTGGATAATTATTTGAAGCTGTTTGATATGGTAGTGGATATGTATTATCTAAACAATATGACAAAAGAGGAATTTGATAAGTTTCTTGAAGAGACTGAATATGATAAAGAACATAAAAATCTAGTGGGAGGCTCAGTATGAAATATAGAAAGAAACCAGTAGTAATTGAAGCAATGCAATGGACAGGGTTGAATTTAGAAGAAGTAAAGAAGTTTGTTGGGGAAACGTTGACTTGCGACATTATTGACGATGCATGGAAAGTCGGCAAAGGAATACCGCATGTGTTTATGAAGATTAAAACTCTTGAGGGTGATATGGAAGTATCTGAAAAGGATTTTATTATAAAAGGTGTCAACGGTGAATTTTATCCTTGTAAACCAGATATTTTTGAAAAGACTTACGAAAAAGTTTTAGAGTTAGGAGAATAAATCATATGAAGAAGAAAATTTTAGCAATCATATTAGGATTGATACTGTGTTTAGGAATGACTGGATGTACTGGTGAAGGTAGCAAAAATTATGACAATCATTCAAAACTCATTTCAATAGAAGGTGAAAATGATTTGTATTATTATTCTACTACGCATATCGCTTATATAACATTTAATGAATGTACAGAAAATTGTGGTTACGGTTATATGTCACCATATTATTCAGAGAATGGTAAGTTATGCACCTATGATACTGATACAAAACAGATAGTTGAAATTGGAGAATAATATAATAGACAACGAATTACGTCAGCAATATAGACAAGCTGCTGATGATTTAAGAATAGCATTTAAGAAGACTTGTTTGTACAGATTCTGCAAAGAAGTTGTGAAGAGATTAAGTAAGATTTTGAGATAGTAAAGGAGAAGAATTGAATATGAAATTTAAAGGAATTGAATTAAAGGATAATACAGAAGCGGAATTATTAATCGCAATTGAAATAGTAAATATTAGCAACGAAGACGAATTAGATGAATATGGTGAAGAACTGGAAGAAACATTATATGATAAGGTTCTTGATTATGATAACTGCGATGTTTATATTGATTTTTTAGACAACAATCTTTTAAATGTTCGTTGTGATGACATTACATTTGATAAGAAAGGTGTTGAGCTTGTTACAACAATTTACAAAGATATTATAGAAGCAAACTTAGATAATATTAATGTAACGATAGGTGTTCATGTTGATGATGAATGGTTTAAAAGAGAAGATGGATTTGAATATAATGAAGATGATGTTACTTTGGAAGAGTTTTTAAGTAATATTGAATATTAAAAAAGACAATAAATCGAAGTTTCATCAAAAAATCTAAGAGTAAGTTGCTCAAAAAATTACAACAATTAAGAGAATATGCAGATTATCATGCGGTTGAATATATGGGTGATAATGTGGTAAAAATGATTCAAATAGAGTGAGGTAAAATATGGCAGTATTTGTAACAGGCGACATACATGGAAATCCAACACGATTAAGTAAAGATAATTTCTATAAACAGAAAGATTCCTCTGGAAATAAAGATGCGAACATTGTAATTTTTCTTGGCGATTTTGGTCTTGTATGGAATATTGAGAAGGTGAAGTTACTCAAAGAAATATGCGATAAATCTAATGCAAAAGTTGTCATAAGCTCTTCATGGCGCGGATCAGAAAATTGCATCCCAAAAATTTATTATATACTGCGAGACATCTTAAAAAACAATGGTATAGAAGTTATAGGGAATACGCCCCATTTAAATGCTGAATTTGATATATCCCGTTCAAAATGTAAAAATGGGACTGGTAGAGCTGCTGAAGTTAATAAATGGATTAACGAACATGAAGTAGACAGTTTTGTGATTCTTGATGACGAAGATTGGAATTGGTCCGATTATGGATATGAAAATAATTGGATTCAACCAACATGGTCTGGGAATGGCGGCTTGAAAAGAGAACATGTAGACAAAGCAATAGAAATATTAAATCAAAGAAAGTGAAGGAGAGAAGAATATGAAAATTTTAGAAGGACATGAAAAAGAATACAAGGATTGGTATGATAAAAATAGTGACGGTTATGGTAGAGCTTGTTTTACATATGCTGAAAGATGGGCAGAAATGTTAGAGAACAAGATTGAATCTTCTACAGAAGATGTTATGAAAGTTATTGTTGATAATGCTGATAAGTTAAGCCATGAAGCTGATACTGAGGGCATTACAGGATATATGTATGGATGTGCAGTTAGCATTCTTTCACAGTGTTGGAAGTATGGAGAATACCTTAGAAAGTGGCACAATAAGGAATACAACTATGACGGCGATGGTGTTGTAAATCCCGCCATTTTTGCATCTAGCATTTAAAAATATGAAAAAGAAAACAAAAAGAATGGCTCCGGGACAAAAGTTCCGGGGCTTTCTTTTTATTTTTCCTTATTTTTTAGAAATCCGACATATTAGAAATGAATGAATTGTGAATAATGGAGAATATGATTATGATGAAGAAAAATAAAAAAGGTGAATTATTATTACAGATTCTTATTGGAATAATGGCTTGTATTTGGGTGGGAAGTATGATTATTGGTTGTGTACTCGCCTATACAAAAGGAGAAACCGATGTTGAAAAGGAAAATGAAAGGTTTTCTATTTCTGTTGATAGCCAGTTGGGGACTATTAAGATAGTGGAAAAAATTCAAATAGAAAATACTGGTGTATATGAATATATAGGTTATGATGTAGAAACGATGTGTATGTATTACGTTTTTTGTCATTTTGGCAAAACAGATATTCGTATGGCTCCATATTGTGTAAAAGGCGAAGATGGAAATGCTCATCAGGCGATATTTGGCGTGGATTATAAAGAATAGTTTTTATGTGCCAAGTAAAAGCATTAGATAAAAAAGGAGAAAATATTTTATGAAAAAGAGTATCAAGAAAATGTTAATTGTCACAATTTTAACTATTGTTTGCACATTCAATATGGTGGGATGCGCTTTGTTTAAAAGCGAAGTCAATGAATTAAATGGAGAGATTTCAGGTAATACATACAATGCTTCATTTTATTCTAATGATGGCGAGAAATTCATGGATATGAGTGGGCAGAAAATCAATTTATCATCCAATATTGTAAAAGAATATTCATATAGTTCTAGTGGCTGGGGATATGTTGAGACGTTATCAAGTGTTGTTACTGTTACCATTGATGGAAATGAAGTACAAAGCTGTGGTAGCACAATGATTTTTGCAGAAAATGGATTAGAACCAGAAGTTGATTTTATCAATCCAGATAAAATCGAAAGTACAACAGATGGAAGTCTTGCAGATAATACAATTATTGCAGCAACCGTTAATCGATACAAAAATTATTTCGGAAAATCCAGAGTTGTTGTTATTCAGTCGCAGTTAGGAAATCCTATTTGTGCTTACTCTGGTGATGAGGTATATTGGAAAGTATGCGAAGATTTACCTAAAACGACAAAATTGATGATTGATGGGAAAGCGTTATATATTCACAGAGCTAATTTCCAGATTATCGATAAAGATTTGTTAGAAACCGCTAACTAAAGATAATATCAAAAGATCGTAAAAAGATTTCGGAAAATATCCGGAGTCTTTTTTGTTTGGTCATATCGATTCTTTATTTTTTGAGGATCTGACATATTAGATATATAAAAATATAGAAACAAGGAGAATTAAAAATGAAAACTGTAAAAACAATTAAAGATTTGATCATGCATAGAGATTATGATTATGTAGATTATCGAATTCTTTTACCAGATGGATCAGATGTTTTTGCCGGATGTTTTCGGACAGCTGGTGGCAAGATTTTCCCATTGGATGGAGAATCTTATGATGAGAACGAAACAGTCGTAAAATATGAAACCTGGGAAAACAAAGAGGAAGATATTCGAAATGGATTAACTGTAATCGTGGCTGCAAAATAATATTATTTATTAAAAATAAAAACAAAGATAAGGGAAGGATGTAAAAATATGAAAAAAGCAAACGTTTCTATGACGGTAGTACTGAAGGATGGTGAAGAAATTGACGAGATTAAAAGATGGGAGCATCATATCGAATATGCAATGAATTTGGATGAGTATCCTGAAATTGCCTATGTTGAAGATGTAGAGGTTACAGAGATGTGAGAAAGTTGGTGGAATTAAAATGACAATAGACGCAATGATTTGGCTGATTATAAGTCTGCTTATTGCACTTATAGCAGTAGTAATGTTCCTAAAAAATGATATAATAAAACTTATAACAGTTACAGCCATTGCAATTGCACAAATGATTTGCTGGGTTGTTGTATTTTCATGGATATTAGGAACATTAGACAACAAGTTAAGAGAGGCGCTTGCAAGTATGACAAATGGAGAGGTTGCATGCGGAGTAGTAATAACAGTAGCAATATATGCTGCCACTTACATTATAGGAAATACTATTTGGAATAGGTGCAAAAGCCAAAAGGGAGAAAAATAGATTCAATGAATATATAAGAAATGCAGTAATTAGGATTACGTAAAAGAGAATATAAAAGTAAAGAAAGAGAGGCACATATATGCTAATACATGATGATTTGGGCTGTCGCATGAAGACATTTTATGAGCAGATTCCTAAGACAAAATTGATGAGAAGGTGTCCAGTTGCTATCCGCATTGACGGAAGGGCATTTCACACATTCACAAGAGGATTTCAGAAGCCATTTGATGAAGTGTTAATTAAGTCAATGCAGGAAACAATGAAATACTTATGTGAGAATATTCAGGGCTGTGTTCTTGCTTATACACAGTCAGATGAGATTACATTGATCCTTGTTGATTATAAGAAGCTTACATCTTCCGCATGGTTTGATTATGAAGTACAAAAAATTTGTAGTATTGCTGCAAGTATGGCTACAATGGCATTTAATAATATTTTTTCTAAATATGTAAAGGAATTTGATTTAGAGTTAGCATATAACGATAATGGCATTGATACTAAAGAAAATAGAAAGTTATGGGAAATTTATAAAAAAGCTATTAACAAAGGTGCAATGTTCGATGCTCGTTGCTTTAATATTCCAAAAGAAGAAGTAACAAATCTCGTATATTGGAGACAATTAGACGCTTCTCGTAACTCAATTCAGATGGTTGGTCAAGCTAATTTCTCACACAAGGAATTACAGAATAAGTCATGTAATGATATTCAGAATATGCTTATGACTCAAAAAGGTATTAACTGGAATGATTTGCCGACTTATCAGAAGAGAGGAAGCTGCTGTGTAAGAAATAAGATTGTTATTGAATCTGATGGTGTTATAGAAACTATACAATTAAGAGACACTTCTAAGTCTGAAAATAAGTGGATTATTGATACAGATATTCCTATTTTCAAGGGCGAAGGTAGAGAATATATTGATAGGTTGGTATTTATTGGCGAAGATTAAAAATAAAGGAGAATATACACATGACATTAAAAGATACAGTAGAAATGATGAATAGCAACGATTATAAGGAAAGGTTTAAAGCTGAGTATTATCGGTTGGTTACAAGATATAGAGGTCTTAAATTAATGTTTTTATAATGGAATGCGGGGACATTAAATTTTGAGCCAACTTGCCAAAGAAGTACATATAATATGCAAATTAAGGCTATGGTTGATTATATTGCGGTTCTGGAAGCAAGAGCAGTAATGGAAGGCGTTGATTTATAATCGAAGGAAACTGACATTTCTTGGTACAATTTTTAAAGGAAAATTATAAAATGAGCGATATTTGTAAAGATAGAGAAGCTTTAAGACCTGAATATGAACATTTTATTCAGACTGAGAAAGGTAAAGAATGGAAACACTTTTGGCAGAGTCAAATAGGTTCAGATATAGGTGGAGATTTTGGAGATTATTTGTATGACTTTTATCCAGAAATGTTGCAGTAAACAGAGAATATATGTTGCCACTTACATCATAGGAAATACTATTTGGAATAGGCGTAAAGGCCAAGGGAGAGAATGGATTCAATGAATAACATATTTTTAATGTCACTTACAATGTATGCCATTGCTAACTGTCGAAAGGGAAGACCACATCGGTGGCTTGTTGAGGCGGCAGTAGCAGCTATATACATTGCGGCGATAATCGGTAATAAAGGGAAAATATTTGGTTATATCCGAGAAATTACAAGCGGGAACTCAGCTCTTGAGATTGCAGGAGCAGCAAGTGCTTTAATCACGATTGCAGCAATAGGGTTTGTAGCATTGGAGGGATTATATGATATTGCGATGACTTACAAAGTAATGACACTGTGGGAAAAAATACAGAAAGATGAGAAAGCAAACGCAATGATTGAAGTCATCCCAATTACAGATGATGATATAACAAAGCTTGTAAAGATCAAAAATTTAGGAAGTGAACTTGCGGACGAAATTGAGGCATGCGGAATTAAGGCAGGAAAGCTTAAGGAACTTGCAGATCAGTTGCATAATGAGATACAGGTTACACAATATGAGAACAAAAGGAATGTTTAGTTAGCTGGAGAAAGAAAATAAAATGACTAAGTTTATAAAAACTGTAGAGGCATTAGCCGGAGTTGCACTCGTATCTATCTATGCAGTCATATTTGTAAAAGTGATTGCAGACATGATAACTAAGAAGTTCGATCCGTGGCTAGGAATTGAGATCACAAGTGGAAAAGATTATGCAGTGGCAATTACATCGGCAGTGATTATGATGACAATGATTGGTGGGTTAGTAGTACTTATATGTATTGATATATACAAAAACATAACAGGAAAGAGTAAAAAAGAAAACTAAGGCAATTACACCAGAAAGCGTGCAAGTCATCAATGCATGTTAGAAATATAAAAAGCGGCTAGGATTAATATCCTAGCTGTTTTTATTTAATATTTTTATTTTCTGACATATTAAATATGAACATTAAAAATGAATTCAATGAGAATTCAAATATTTATGAACATAGGAGGAAAAATAAGATGATCGATTTGCAGAGATGGGAAATGTTAAAGAAAGAACAGCCGTGGGTAGCAAAATTCCTTTTTAAAACTTCTACTGAAGAATTGGCTTGGCTCAATGGGAAGATTGACGTAGACAAAATGAGTACAGAAGAAGCCGAAAGAACAGCAAGATCATTTGCAAAAAACCACAGACTCATGAAAGAAACTAAACTTCGGACCGCAACCGTAAAAGGAACATTGCTTGACGATCTTAGAGCATTAGTAAGCGCATAATATTGGATGAACATGTCAATGGAAAGATTATAAAAGAGAGGTAAACGTATGGAAATTTTAAAAGAGTATGCAGAAAAATTCGGTGTGAAAGAAGTCGTTAACGATTATGGAGAACATCGTCAAACACGAGAAAGAAGTATTGTGTTTCCTAATGGATGGGTTGCTTCTATTGTAAAAAATAATGGTGTCGATGTATGGCATCCTAATGGAGAGCACACAAAAGAATTTAAGTCAGACAAGAAATACTCTGTTGCAATGTGCGATTACAATGGATGTTTTGATTGGGAAATTCTTGATCAGTATGGAGCAATCGAGGGATGCATTTATTGTGATGACGAACTTGAAATATTGAGCGCTTGTGAAACGATCAGAAGATTGCCAAATAAGCGAATTTATGAAAATGGAGAGAACCATATGGGAAATGGGAAAACGGACGTAAGGAATACGGTTGTGAACGTAAAAGAATTAATCGATGTGTTCAAAGACATGGCTGATAGAGGAACTTTATTGACCGGAAATGGGATTACTCAGATGGATCTGTATCTTCAGATTACAGGTGCAATTGTTGCCACTGCAATGAAAGAATCGAATTAAGCAATCAAAAAGCAGAAAGGATAGTTAGTCTTTTCTGCTTTTTTGTTACAAAATTTATTTTAAGATCTGACATATTGTTTGTAAGAAAAAATGAAAAAAGGAGATTTTTTATAAATGTTGAATGATAGAAAACAAATCACAAAAGCATTGTCATTGTCTTTAGAAAGATATCTCAATCCACATAATGATCCAAGAATTTATATTGCTCAAGAAGTTACATTTGATTATGCAACGGGTCATGCTATTCGAGTAGATTTTATGAGATTTAAACCAGTTAACAATAGTGTTTCAGGGATCGAAAAAGGGGATTTTTATTGTTATGAAATTAAATCTTCTGTGGAAGATTTTCGTTCAAAACATGGGCATAATTTTCTTGGAGATTACAATTATTATGTAATGCCAGAAGATGTTTACGAAAAAATAAAAAATGAGATTCCTTATAATGTTGGTGTATTCGTTTCTTCTATGAAAGAATATCGAGGATTGTTGGGATTACGCATGATTAAAAAAGCCAAAAGAAAAGACCGGGAAAGACCGACGACTGAAATGCTTTTCATGATGTTTCGGTCTGCTGCAAGGGATAGAATTAATTGTAAGAAAAAAGAAAATCAAAAAGTAAATCAGGTGAATTAATACGATAACTTATTTTTTGAGGGATCTGACATATTAATCTAAACATAAAAGAAGATAAAAGGAGAATAAAATGGATAAAAATCTAAATGAAAATAATAATCATTCTATAAGCCATTCTATAGGTCCTTGCATTGCAAAAAATGGCATTTTATATGACTATTTTAAACAACCGATAAAAGATCCAACAGTTTTGCTAGATGTTGGCGGAAACGCTATTGTGTTGTTAAAATATGGAACAAAAGATAAAGTAAAAAAATATTATAAAAACATGCTTGAAAAATATATGGAGTCTGATTTATTTTTTAAACTTGGGTTTGATAAAATTGATAAATTTAAACTTATCTCATTTAATGTATCTTCAGATGCAAAATATACGGTTGACGAAATCTGCACATTCATCAATTGGGCGAATAACACCATTTATACAAAAGATTTAGCGTGTATTTCGTCAGAAGAACAAATGCATAAGAAACTTAATGAATTAATGGAAATCGGCTTTTGATCTATAGAGGAGGAAAGATAGCCATGTATTTAATAAATAATGGACATATTATGTTGCCAAAAAATACTGATAAGGAAACTGTAAATGAATTATTAAAAATGCTCCATGAAGCTCATATTATAGGAGATGACTTTGATGAATGTGTTGAAAATGAACCTACAACGCGAATCGAAATCGAAGAATCTTATGGAGATATTGAAGGAGACCTTTTACGGATTGTATCTTATTTTGCCAATAAAGGAATTTTGTTAAATGGAGAAGTAGAATACATTGGCGATTATGAAGGGACATATTGTATTTCCAATGGCAAATTCGAAACTTTAAGCGAGGAAGAAAAAATTCTTCGGAATTTTTCAACTAAAGAATTATATCGAGAATTAACCAGACGAGGAATAAAATTTCAGATTTTGCCAAAGATCTGACATATTAAAAATAATAAATAATTTGTTTTTTAGATAAGGAGAAAGATATGAGAAAAATCACAGAAACTCACACAGGTAAAATCGTAACAGACACAGATTTAAATCTGGAGTATTTGTATGTTGGAGATTATGGAAAGGAGAATAACATCAAGGCATCATTTCTTGGATATGATAAAAGAATTGATAAGGTAGAACATAAGCCGGTTGACATTACAGATAAACTGGTGGTTACAGTTTCTTCGCAAAAAGGTTGCCCTATGGATTGCAATTTTTGTGATTGCCCTAAACTTGGATTTAAAGGAAATGCTACTTTGCCAGAACTTATTACAGAAATCATGTCTGGAGTTGCTTTGTCGGGAATTAAACATGGACAGAGATTGAATGTACATTATGCAAGAATGGGTGAACCGACATTTAATCCCAATGTAATTACATCAGCAGAATTTATTGCACAAATGCTTATGAATGACCATTCAGATGTAACATTCGATACATACCATCCTGTAGTTTCCACTATGATGCCAAAAGCTAATAAAAATTTAAAAGAGTTTCTTCATAAATGGGTTGAGACAGGATTTGCGTATGGTGGAGAAGATGGATTTGGTTTGCAGTTCTCTATCAATACTCTTGACGAGAATGACCGGAATGAAATGTTCAGGAATAGGTCTTTATCGCTTCAGGAGATTAGTGATATTATCAAAGAGCTTCCAATGCCTAAAAAGAGAAAGTACACATTAAATTTTGCTGTAACTTCTAAAAGCAATTTAGACGTTGCGCTCATGAATAAGTATTTCGATAAAGAAAAATGCATTGTTAAAATGACACCAATTCATGAGACTGTTGAAGCTGTTGATGAAGGATATGAAATTGTACATGATTTTGATGTATATGAGCAGTTTGAGCAGCCACTTGTAAATGATGGATGGGATGTAATTGTATTTGTTCCATCGAAAGAAGAAGATGAAGATAGAATTACGTGCGGCAACTCATTGATTGCTTTAGAAAACACGGCATCAAAATAGTAAAAAAACGGTAAATTAAAATTTACATTACAAATTTAATAAAAAGGAGTCTCAGAATTTTTGAGATTCCTTTTTATATTATATTTTGATTTTTTATCATATCATTTTGCCTTTGCTCCTGTCTAATTTTTGGGAACGTCTGACATATTAAATATGTATATACAAAAGAATATTGGAGGATAGAGAATGAAAAATAGAGAAAATAAAACAATCAGTGAAAATGAGGCTATCGAAAGAATTAAATATCATATGTATACGGCAGAACAAGCGGTTGGCGGAATGAGAATGGAAGATCTGGAAATGGCGATCAAGGCACTGGAGGAAGTGCAGCAGTACCGCGCAATCGGCACACCGGAAGAATGCTTGCGGAATAAGGATTTTCTGGATTATCTTTCGGACAAAATGAACCCGAATGATTTTGAAACATACTTGCGCTTATACAATGCGTTAGAAGAAAAAGGGTGTGAAGAATGATACCAGAATATTGCAGTACCTGCAAATGGTATGCGGAATTTGAAGGCGTTTGCTGTAATGGAAATAGTGAACACTGTGCGGATTTCCGGAGATTGGATGACACATGCGAGAAATGGGAGGAAGTCGAAGAATGAATGAAGAACTCAAGCCGTGCCCATTCTGTGGACACAGTATTACCGAAAAAGATGTGTACGAACCAAGCAAGGACTGGCGCCCAACACTTATGGACCCAGACAGTGGTGGTGATCCTATTAGCATTCATTGTGAGTGTGGTTTGGAGTTTTGTACTGGCACATATAATTGGAATAAATTTGTAGAAGCATGGAACAGGAGGGCGAACAATGGGAAGATTGATTGATGCAGATGATGTAAAAAAGATGATTTCTGATACGTTTGAGAAAGAAAAGGATGTTATAAATAGCTTTTGGAAAATGGGTACGTTGATGGACAAAGTCGACGAGATTCAGACCGCTTGTAATCCGGATAAGGTTGTGGAGCAGTTGGAAAAATTGAAGAAAGCAGAGCAGGACAGACCAGATGATTGCGACGAGGACGGATGCGGAGACGGTGAACAGATCTACGATGATGGGAGAAGCCAGGGAAGATATGAAGCATTTGGCAAAGCAATCCAGATCGTAAGAAGTGGCGGAATCATAGTAGATAAAAAAACTGAGGAAAAATAGGAGGACAAATAATGAAAATACTGATCGATATTCCAAAGGAATTTGAAAGAGATTATGATCAAGACAAATTTAAAGAATTTTTTGAAAGAGTGATCGCTGATATGACTTCGGATGATTGGCTTTTATGCGGTTTATATGAAAAGGAAATAGCGGAAATGTTTATTAAGGCATTTGAAAATAGCAAAACTTATGACCCGGAAAGCACCAATGAAGAAATAGAGGAATATACAGATAAAATTGTAAAACAATTAAATAATGAATGGACAAAAGCGAAAAATGCTTTTAAAAATTCTGATTTGAAAGCAGATATGGGTGTTGCTCTTGGTTTAACGGTGGCAACTGAAATTGTTGAAGATTGTTATAATAAATTATTGTCTGAAAAAGGCAAAGGAAAAAACGAATTGGGATAAGCTGAAGAAAAGAAAATGGTACGAAAAATTAACAGAGTAGAACAAGAGAGGAAAAGAAATAGATGAAAATTAAATCAATTATTCTCAATACAGAAGCAGTTCAAGCAACTTTGGATGGGCGAAAGAGTTGTACTCGGCGGTTAGTAAAGCCACAACCAGACGGAAAACATACGTTTTCGCTCGGTTTTGTTACAGACAGTACAGAGAAGAAAGAGCTAGGATGTTTTGGATTTGGCACTGATAAATATGGTGGTTCTATTCAATTTGCAAAACCGTCATATCAGCCGGGAGATATTTTGTATGTCAGAGAAACCGTATGGCAGAAAATAGGACATTATTTGGATGTTGACGGAGAGACAAAACCGTCATGGTATAACGAATTTAGGTATGTTGCATCAGACGAAAAACCAGAAACGGGGTGGAATTATAGTTGGGTTAAGCGTCCGTCCATCCACATGTCGAAAGACGCCGCCCGTATCTGGCTTAAAGTGACGGATGTGAGAGCGGAGCGGTTGCAAGAGATTACCATTGACGGTATTCGTAATGAAGGAATTTCTTCTATGGCAGTTCATGCCGGAGATATGGAAATTGCATTGAAAGAATGGAAAAACCTTTGGAACAGCACCATCAAAAAAACCGACCTTGACAGGTATGGTTGGGATGCAAACCCGTGGGTGTGGGTGATTGAATTTGAGCGGTGTGAGAAACCTAATACAAATTAAAAATCAACGAGGTGAGATATATGGATTTAAAAAGACAAGAAGAAAATTTTAAAAACCACGTTGCAACATTTGTGGATTACGGGAATATTAAAATTTTAGATTTTAAAAATCCTAATAGCTCTAATTATAGAATCAGGTTTTTGTTTGAAGAAGATTATTACAAACTACACATAAGTGGAGATTTGGGAGAACTAACGGCAACAAATTGTTCCAATATGACCTACGAAAAGTTTTCTGATTTTGTTAATAACATTGATTATTTCAAACAGAAAATTGATTGTCATGATAGAAACATCTATATTTACGATGAAGACCTGGCAAGAAAAGAATTAGAAGAAAGAGCAAAAGATTATGACTGGCTTGAAGATAATGATGATTATTTTTGGGAAGAAGATGAAAAATTAAGATTAAAATATATCATTGATGATGTTTTGGAAGATTTTAGTAGTGATAATGGCATTGGCCCAAAAGGACAAGAAGTATTAGAAGACTTGGAATCTGAGGCTTGGGAATATGTAGGTGATATTGGAAAGCGAGAAACAGGAATACTTGATTTATATATGCTTGCATTTAAGTTAGCAAAAGAGCAGCTGGAAAAGAAAAGTAAAGTTTGATGTTTAGGAGGAACTAAAAAATGGCATATAGAACCTATATAAATGATGTGCAAGTATTTGGCAACAATGAAGACTATCCAGAGTGGATTGAGTATATGGAAAATAAGGGAATTAAAATTAGTGAAGACGGAGTTTATCATGGTGAAATTGATGATTTTATGGAGGCTTTAGACGTCATTGAATCAATTGTGATGAGACTCGAAACAGAAAGGCGGATGAGAAAGCAGAATGGAGCAGAGTTCTTTAGCCAGAGCATTTTTGATTTGGGCAACATCTACGATGATGTTAAAGAACATCCGACAGAAGAAAGTTTGTTAGACAAGGAACTCTATTATCTTGAAAATGGGTATATGTTTATGCCATATGCTTTTTTTAAGGCCTGTGAAAATATTATTGAATATAAAGGGATTTCTTTAAAAGGAAAACATACAAAAGTTTTTAAGCTAAAAGATAATTGCAAAATTAAAGTGAGTGCAGGGTAATTAAAAAATAAAGCGAACTTTAGAGAAAGGATTTATAGGTAAAACAATATTGAAAACACAGAATTTTAAATTAATGAAACCATATACAATATATCAAGATTCGATAGGAATTAAATATGTTAAAGGAAATATTGGAGGTGGCTATACTATCAATTTCAATAATGGCTCGAATTGGGATTATTGTTTTGAAAAAGAATCGGATATTCTTGCTAAAACTATAGATACGGGTAAATTAATTGAATTGAACCATTTTGCTTTTGTTCCTATCTAATTTTTGGGAACATCTGACATATTAAATATGTATATATATAAAAGATTATTGGAGAGTAGGAAATGAAAAATATTGTTGCGTCTGCAAATGGTATGCGGAATTTGAAGGCGGTGTTGCAATGTGCTCTGTGACAGAGGTGGAACAGTGGTTGAGAAAAGAGGTGTAGGAATGACAGAAAATATAGCAATTTACTGTTTAAAAGCGGCAAGTGAATTAAATACGGAAATGTGTGAGGAATGCCCTTTGTATGGTCAAACAGGCGCAGACCATTGTTGTGAAGACGCTCTTCAGGTGGCAATCAAGGCATTGGAAGAATTACAGCAGTACCGGGCTATCGGCACGCCGGAAGAATGCCGGGCGGCAGTGGAGAATGACAAGGAAACCTTGCAGGATGAAATATATGCTGAATTGACAGAGGAATAAGGCTTTAATGGAGGAATCAAATTAGAATTTAAGGAGAAATAGAATATATGGTCAGAAGTGTAGATACATTCTTCATAGACGGAGAAAGCTTTATTAGTTATTGCTCAGACAGCGACTTTGATTATGTAATTTATATTGGACAAAAGTGTAAAGTTTTAAGAAATGAAAAGTGTTTTATAGGTACGCTATACAAAGTGAACTCAAACAAAAATACATTCTCGATAAAGCAAAATAATGGAGAAATAATAGAAATAAATTGTGCTGATGTAGAAGAGATTTTCAGCGAAGAGGAAATTGGAACGATAAATTAGAATTTAGTGGAGGAATCTTATGATAAAAAATTATGATAAAAAACAAAGCGATATTAGAGATGCTTGAAAAGAAAAAGCAGGAAGTATCTTGCGAAAATTGCAAACATTGTAATCTAGTAGCTTACCATAGTGGAAAATGGTATTGCTCAAAAACAAGCGTATTTAATACTGATGTGGTTTTAGAACAATGTTTTGAAAAAAGATAGTTAGAATTTAGTGGAGGTGAAAAAGGTGGCTTATGGCTATAAAAATTTATCAAAAGCGCAAGAAGATGCTATACGAGTTATGAAGGCGCATGGTAATACTTTGATAAAAATACACGGATTTTGGACATATGAAAATTGTGAATTCCACGAATACCATAACGGAAGCAATTTAATGAAATTTCCAATTTATAATTGTCGAACAACAACATTAAGAGTGCTTGCACGAAAAAATGTGATTGCTCTTGATGAAGATAAAGGTATTTGTAAATTAAACTGAACTTTAGCGAAGGAATGCTGTGGATGAAATCTTATACTGCCTATGCTTACATTGCGTAGGAATAATAGATGGATGGAGACCATTCCCTGCAACAGCAATAGCAGAAAGTCTTGGAATAAGCATACATAAAGTCAGATATTATCTTACATGCCTACGACAAAGATCTTGGAAAAGAAAAAGCAAGAAGTTATGCGCATACAATCGAGATCGTGGAAGGTGGTGGAGTAAAGTGACAAGAGAAGATAAAGAAGCAATTTTAAATAGTTTTGACGAAATAATGATACAACCGGATGAATTAATGAACTTCAAAGAAATGAAAACATATTTAAAAGGTTTTGAAGATGCTAGAAATGTAATATTTGATGCGATTGATAAGTTTTATCGAAATAATAAGACGGATTAGAACTGTAGAGAAGAGGTGCGCTGATATGTCAAAAGCAGTATTAGTTATAGATGATATGCCGAAATCATGTAGCATGTGTAAATTTTCATATGAATTTCAAGGAGTTAAAAAGTGTGAGCTTATGAATGTACTTAATAATGGGGCATCAAGGCTGTCACAAAATACTTTTTCAATGAAGAGGCATGAAAAATGTCCACTTCGGGAATTACAAGAGTACAAACCAACAATTGGAACGATAGAAGAAGAAAATAGATTGTTGATGAACGCAGGATGGAATGCTTGCTTAGAACAAATTTTGAATTCATGGTAATTGCAAAGAAGAGACAGGGTGGCCTGTCTCTTTTATTTTGCCTTAAGTAAAAAACAAATAAAGATCTGACATATTAAATAAAAAGAGAAATGCAAAGTAAGAGATAGGAGATAACATTTATATGAATGAAATTAATTGCAATTTTATCCATAAACTTTCATTTGGATCATGCGAAACAGACTTAATAGCCCTTATGAATGCTGAACTTTCATTTGTTAAATCTACTACAAATAATGATATTATAATTATTGATCCTTGTGTAGAATGCAAAGAAATGGTCAGACAATTAAATGGAGCTAACATTTCTATTTTAGAAATATTAGGATATTTCGATAAAATCGTTTTTGAAAAATTAAAAAATAACAATAATTTCGATGAGGTGTTTGACATATTAAATATTTCAATAGGGATATTTTTGGACAAGGAGACGAGTCCTAAACAAAAAAGCATTATATATGAAAGTTTGCAGGAAATGATAAAAGATAATAAGGAAAATAACATTAAATATTTAATTACTTATTTGCAAAGAAACAATTGTGATGCCGAGCTATCTTTCGCATTTACTAAATTCCTTGAAACACTTTCTTCTTTTACTAAAAATGAGAAAACGCTTATAAAATTAGAAAACCAAATTGTTCGTTTTGATTTTAGTACATGTGAAGAGTCTGTTCTAATAAAAAATTTAGCATATTTCTTTGCGTTTATAATTGCGAAAAACAAAATAATGAAAAATGCACAAAAACAAAAATATACGTTGTTAATGGGGAAAATGGAAACAAAAAATAGCCTTGAATCACAGGGCATTAAAGAATATTTAACAAAAATATATAGAATTATGCGACCTTATTATGGAATATCTTCATTTTATTTGAATAACTTTTCGATACTGTCTCAAGATGAAGTTTTCTTTAATTTGCTCCATAACACAGATAGTTATGTTTTTTTAAGTCAAAAAGAAATTGATCGAGAGTATATTAAACAATATTTAAATGTACCACCAAAATATCTAAAATATATTAAGGAAGGACAAGCTTGCTGTAAAGGTATACATATTAGTAAAGATGAATGCAACCTTTTTATTTTTAAGAGATAGTGCAGGAATTCTCGATTACTTGTATCCGAGCAGTTCACAAATGCTTGGCATATCTTAATTTAAAAAATCTGACATATTATTTATAAAATAAAAATCCAAAAGAAAAAAGGAGAAAAGAGTATGACAAAAGAGAGCAGAGTGATTTTATGCAATCGTATTTTTAACGAACTTAATGCTATAGAGGGAAAGGTCGGATTCGTTCGTGATCCGGATACTATTCTAGCTGATTTTTTATCAAAAATGCCCGATGACGAATCGGACTTAACAGGATTCGGAACAGAATTATTAGAGGACTATTTAGGTGCTATTGATGGAAATGATCCAGAAAGCGTTTTCTTATCGTTATTCGAAAAACTTGTTGGTATTGATTTCGATGATTTTTTGGTACTGTGTATGAATGAAACAGGCATTATTATGGAACCCGATACTAAAACAGAAAAATAGAAAGTGAGAACAAATAGATGGCAAAATTTAACACGCCGTGAGCGAGAAATCCCCACTTCTATAAGTGGTGGGATGAATTGTGATGAAAACAGGAAGGATTACAGATTCTGACTGAAGCAGCATAGCAAAATCAAATATATAGTAGGGATGGAATTGGCCC
>PPYE01275314.1_pt1 | contig 40542 bp, 37 predicted proteins | sample 1559881 | NCBI WGS metagenome assembly PPYE01 (sample SAMN08240022, study PRJNA423297) | Human gut metagenome, whole genome shotgun sequencing project. | reverse complement strand
CCGAACACAGCAGTTAAGCACATACACGCCGAAAGTACTTGGCTGGGGACGGCCCGGGAGGATAGGGAGTCGCTGATTTCACTCCTCGATAGCTCAGTCGGTAGAGCACCTGACTGTTAATCAGGCTGTCGCAGGTTCGAATCCTGCTCGAGGAGCCATTTTCATAAATGCCCTGGGGTGTTTGGGGTATAGCCAAGTCGGTTAAGGCACGGGACTTTGACTCCCGCATTCGTTGGTTCGAGTCCAACTACCCCAGCCAAATAGCGGTTCACTAGCTCAGTTGGCAGAGCACCTGACTTTTAATCAGGGTGTCCCGGGTTCGAATCCCGGGTGAGCCACCACTGTGAATAAGCCGCTTGCAGTATACCGCGTAAGCGGTTTCTATCATGACTCACTAGCTCAACTGGCAGAGCAACTGACTCTTAATCAGTAGGTTCACGGTTCGATTCCGTGGTGGGTCACCATTTTTTTCGGCCCGGTAGTTTAGTTGGTTAGAATGCCGCCCTGTCACGGCGGAGGTCAGGGGTTCAAGTCCCCTTCGGGTCGCCACCTTGATTATTGCACGCTCCGCGTGTCATAATAACAACTTGTTAGATGCCTCGGTAGCTCAGTCGGTAGAGCAGGGGACTGAAAATCCCCGTGTCAGTGGTTCGATTCCGCTCTGAGGCACCATTATCAAGCTGGTGTAGCTCAATAGGTAGAGCAGCTGACTTGTAATCAGCAGGTTGGGGGTTCAATTCCTCTCGCCAGCTCCACTTTGCTTATGCGGGTGTAGCTCAATGGTAGAGCTCCAGCCTTCCAAGCTGATCACGTGGGTTCGATTCCCATCACCCGCTCCACTTTTGATCATCCTTGATACTGCCGGGGTGGCGGAATTGGCAGACGCAGCGGACTTAAAATCCGCCGGTTGGAAACAACCGTACCGGTTCGATTCCGGTTCTCGGCACCACCTAATGTATCCGAATTCCATATTGCGGTCGTGGCGGAATGGCAGACGCGCTAGCTTCAGGCGCTAGTGGTAGCAATACCGTGGAGGTTCAAGTCCTCTCGACCGCACCATCCAATTTATGCGGTTGTGGCGGAATTGGCAGACGCGCTACTTTGAGGGGGTAGTGTTCACAAGACGTATGGGTTCAAGTCCCATCAACCGCACCATAGGCAGAAAGCCGCAGGAGTCCGAGCCGTGTAGCAAGGGAGCTTGCGTCTGAATAGGGGCGGTTGCCCAACAATTTCATATTGCGGTCGTGGCGGAATTGGCAGACGCGCTACTTTGAGGGGGTAGTGTTCACAAGACGTATGGGTTCAAGTCCCATCGACCGCACCATTTGAACGCACAGCCCGACGCAGTCGGGTTTTTTTGGTAGGATATTTATTTTGCCCAAAAAGAGGACGCAGACGCGTCCCTGCTGCTCAGAGTTTCAGGCTGCTGACCCATTCGGTGATTCTTGACCTCGACGGATCCCCATTGAGCACTTCTCCTTGCTTCCAGATGACCGTGTCCGAGCAGCTCGGCTGAAGCGAGGCCATCGTCTTGCCGAATTTGCTGCCGCCCGATGTCGCAAACGTGATGATTCTTTTTCCGGAGAAGTCGTAGGCTTCTAGGAATGCGTTGATGATATGCGGCGCCTTATACCACCAGATTGGGAATCCCAAGAAGATTGTATCGTACGCTGCGATATTGGCGGCCCTGTCGGCAAGTGCCGGACGCGAAGCGGGATTGCTCGATTCGAGGCTTGTGCGTGAGGCACGGTCTGACCAGTTGAGGTCGTCTTCCGTATACGGCGTTTCCGGGCGAATCTCATATAGATCGGCATTTCGTATGTCGGCCAATTTTTTTGCGACTTTTGCCGTGACGCCGCTGGCGGAAAAATAAGCAACAAGTGTTTTTCCCATAGTCGGTTCCTCCTTTTGCATTAAAATTAAACTGCGCTCATTTTAACATATATGCGGGCATTGTCAATATCGTTCCCTCATAAAAGGCAGATCGTTTCGGTTGGCCCAATAATTTGCTGAAAGTTTCTTAAAATCCGATTGACAGGAAGGGACGATTATGGTATCGTATAGATAAGCCAAAGGAAAGCAGGTGTTCAGCCTTTCCGATGGAAGCCGACATGCAGAGATGGATGGGAGGCGAGTCCGATGGGCTAGGAAACTTGCTCATGGAACGATTGTATGAGAAGTGTATATGGATCGGTTGATATGAAGAAGTAACCGCCAGCAGGTGACGAGAAAGCCTCTGGTGGTTATTTCATGTATGGATATATGGATATCTTGTCCCTGTGAGCAAGGGGCAAGATTGTTTTATCAAGATGGTTTTATTTTATTGGGAGGGTATCATGGAGAAAGCGAAGGTCTACTTTACGGATTGGCGCGTGCCGGTTGGCACGAGCCAACTCATGAAGCTGCGCAGACTCTGCATGGCAGCAGGCATCAAAACGATCGATATGGATGGGAAGTTTGTCGCGATCAAAATGCACTTTGGCGAACTCGGCAATATGGCATTCCTCCGCCCGCAGTACGCAAAGGTCATCGCCGATCTCGTCAAGGAACAGGGCGGGCGCCCGTTCCTCACGGACTGCAATACGCTCTATCCAGGCAGCCGCAAGCATGCGCTGGAACATCTCGACTGCGCGAATCTTAACGGGTTCAACACGGTCACGACGGGCTGCCAGATCCTCATCGGTGATGGCCTGCGCGGAACGGACGAGGTCGAGGTCCCCGTCAAGAACGGTGCGTATGTCAAGGCGGCGAAGATCGGACGCGCCATCATGGATGCCGATATCTTCATCAGTCTCGCGCATTTCAAGGGGCATGAGGCGACGGGCTTCGGCGGTGCGATCAAGAACATCGGAATGGGCTGCGGAAGCCGCGCAGGCAAGATGGAGCAGCATTCGTCTGGCAAGTGCGTCGTGAACGCGGAACTCTGCCGCGGCTGCCGCAAGTGCGCGAAGAACTGTGGCTCCCATGCGATCCGCTACGAGAACAACAAGGCGTTCATCGACCCAGCCGTATGCGCAGGCTGCGGCCGCTGCATCGGCGCATGCAGCTTTGATGCGATCAGCAATGAGCAGTGGGATGCGAACGATCTTCTCGACCGCAAGATGGCGGAGTACGCGCAGGCGGTATGCCAGGACCGCCCGTGCTTTCACGTCAATCTCGTACGCGATATTTCTCCGAATTGCGATTGCCATGGCGAGAACGATGCGCCGATCCTGCCGGACGTCGGCATGTTCGCGTCGTTCGATCCCGTCGCGCTCGACCAGGCGTGTGCGGACGCATGTCTCAAGATGACGCCGATCCGCAATAGTCAGCTCGGCGATCATTTGGCGCAGGAGAACTGGGAACACCACCACGACCATTTCCTCGACAGCAACCCGAATATTTGCTGGAAGGAAACGTTGGAGCACGCAGAGAAGATCGGCATGGGCACACGGGATTACGAGCTCGTCCCGTTGAAGTAAGGCAGCATCGAAAAGAGGAAGGCATGGCCTCGCGCCGTGCCTTCCTCTTTTTGGTTGGAATCCTTTATCCGTTTTCTTCGATGGGGGCGTCTTCCTTTAGGTAAATGGACGGGTCAAGCCCGAGATCGTGAACGAAGTGGAGAAGATCGCCGTCGGTTACGACGAGGATGATCGCGCTGTTTCCTTCCGCACATTCGCCGAGATTGATGACCTTCGGTTTTGGGAGCACGCGTCCTTCCATGTTGGCAAAGAGGACGATGGTCGGCGTTTCCGTATGGCCGAACTCGCACTTCTTGACGATGCCGTAGCCCCAAATCGTCTTGAGGATTGTGCCGACGGGGTAGACGGCGACATTGTTGAAGAAGAGTTCCAGGAGATCCGGGTCGAACTGCCCTTTGTTGACGTTGACCATGATGTTGCGCGTGACGTTCGGCGTGTACGCCTTCTTGTAGGGACGCTCGCTCGTCAGCGCATCGTAGACGTCGGCGATCGCGGCGATCTTGGCGAAGCGGTGGATCTGGTCGCCTTTGAACCCGCGCGGATAGCCTTTTCCGTCGATGTGCTCGTGGTGCTGGGAGGCGATCGCTGCGAGGATGGCAGGCGAGGGGAGCTCGTTCTGCATTGCCATAATGCGCTTTCCGCCGTTGAGCGGATGATCCTTCATCGTTGAGAATTCGGAATTCGTGAGTCGTCCATTTTTGTTTAGGATCTCCGAGGGGACGTTGATCTTTCCGAGGTCGTGGAGGAGTGCGCCGAGCGTCAGGAGCAGCATGTCCTTCTTCGTGTAGTGGCAGAGCATGCCGAGCATGGCGGAGAGCACGGCGACGTTGACGCTGTGTGCGAACGTGTAAGTGTCGTGCAGGCGGATATCCGTGAGCTGGACGAGGTTGCCGCGCTTCGCGAGGATGTCGGAAAGGATGTTTTCCGATACGGCCTGCATGCTTGCGACGTCGATGCGCCCCGATTCCTCAACGCTCTGATACGTCTCGTAGACGCGCTGGATTGCCGTGATGCGCGTGCGCTCCTGTACGACGTCTTCCGGTGGCGGAAGTTTCAGATTGGGATCCATTGAAGTGACGTTGAGCGTCGGAATGCCAATTTTTTGAAGCTGACCGATATATCCCTTTGTGATGGGCTGGCCTTTTACGAGGTAGCTTGCGCCGAGCCGGTTGTAAATGCTCTGCCCGATGATCATGCCCTCTTTTAGGTCTTTGACCGGCAAACGAATCATAGTCGGTTATCGTTCCTTTCAGAAGAGACGTTTCGGAACCGCGGACAATACGAGGGTGCTGCATATATCCGCGCTTCCTTTATGTTGACGTATAGCATGTAGGCCATATACGTTCATTCTACTATCTATTATCTATCATACATCATTTTTTCGTATTAGGAAAGGGGAAAATGCGGTCGCTTCATTGCGCAGCGCAGGGCGCTTTTATGCGCCGGCCTTCGCGGCGGACGCGGGCTGGCATAGGGCATTTCGCGTCCATGCGGACGTTCTGCGGCAGCATGGGAGGATGCCATCGGAACGCTTCCTCGCGTCATTCCTGTGTTGCGCGAAAGAGTGCATGGATGAATTTCTTCATATTGATGTGGACGTCGGAGCGCTTCGGCTGTTTTTCTTCTTCCATCATGGTCATGATGCGGCGGACTTCCGCATAGTCGAAGTAGAGCGGTGCGTACGACTCGAAGCGCGGATTCGTGTAGTCGAGCGCGCCCATTGCGGCGAGGTTCAGGAGCGCTTGGGAGATCGTGCGACGCAGGCGCTGTTCCATCGCCTTGACCTCTTTTGAGATGTCTCCTTCCTCCTTCGCCCGCCCTTGCAGGACGGCGGCAAATATTCGCTGAAGCGGGGGGAGAATCCCGTCGTCATTTGGCGTATGGGCGAGGCAGTGAAGGATCGCCATGAGGTCTTTTGCGCCGCTCATATCCGCGATGCCGAGTTCTTTCAGGACGGCATGGGCAAGGCTTCTCCCCGATGGACGCGCGGCGCTTGAAGCGGGGCCAGCGAGGGTCTTTTTCAAAGAGGACTGCAGGTCATGTGCGAAATGTTCGAGGCGGATATGCTTGCTGACATTTCGAATGACGCCTAAGATCTCGTTGCGGTTCAGCGGTTTCGTAATGTAGTAGTCGACACCCATCTCGTAAGCCTTGCCGACGAGCTCCTTGCTTTCGACCTGTGAGAGCATGATGATTTTGCCCGTGAATTGTGCACGGACGGCAGCTGCTGCCGCCATGCCGTCGATCCCTTCCATGAGCATGTCGAGAATGAGAATGTCGACTTGCTCGTGGCGCAGGAGCTCATTGGTAAGAACGCGGGCATCGGAGAGGGAATCCACGACCTCGCCGAGCCGGTATTCCTCAATAATGTCCTGCAGCATGTAGCGGATGGCATCATCGTCATCGATGAGCATAAAATTCGTCGAAAGCACCTTCTTTCCAGTCATTCGGGACGTTTGCCGGATGCGGCAGCATCTTGCTGCTGCAGCTTTTGGCACGGCAGGCATATCGAGACGGTCACGCGATTCTTGCCGTCCGAGTCTATCCCGATGCGGCCGCCGAACGACTCCGTCTTCTGTTTGACATAAGTCAGACCGACACCGCTCGACGCCTTCCCGGAGCTGTCGAATTTCGTCGTGTAGCCGGGATGAAAGACGCGAGCGAAATGATCCTTCGCAATGAAGCTTCCCGTGTTTTCAATCGTGATGCGGAGCGTGCCGCCGCCTCCCCGGATGGAAAGCGAGACCGTTCCGCGCTGGGGGATCGCCTCGACTGCATTGGCGACGAGATTGTTTAGGATCGAGAGCAGCAAAAAGACGTGCAGGGGCGGCAGATCCTTTTGCACATCGGCAAAAAACGTGATTTCCCTGCCGAGGGCGCACGCGTAATGCTTTTGCGCGTGCAGGAGCAGGCGTACGATTTCATCGGGCGGCAAGTAGTCGTCGACGCGGCGATTCGATGTAAGCTCGTGCAGTGTGGTGTATATGCGTTGGTTGATCTTCTTGATCTCATGGCACTGCTCCGCGATGCGCAGGATTTCCGGCGAGAGAGCGCGTGCATCCGCCACGTTTGTCACCTCTTGGAGGCAATCGTATGCCTGGTAGCTGTCGCGTGTTACATCTTCGGCGCTCTGCATGGCGCCGCGGAGCGTGAAGGTCTCTTCGTAGAGCCCGGCGATCAAAAGTGCGAGGCGGTCGCGCTCCTTCGTCTTGCGTGCAAGACGTATTTCCGTCGCGTAAAGGGTAAAGATGTAGAAGAAGGACAGAATAAAAAAACAGCGCAGGATGGCAATGCCGAGGATATGAAAAAACATCGAAAGGGTAAACGATGTCTGTATGGGGATCATCATGCGGAGAACGGTGAGCTCAGAAAAGCTCGCGAGGATCTCGGCCAGGATCGCCCAAAACGCGACCGCGAGCGCCTGCTCGTAGACGTGCAGGCCCGTGAGGCGCGGCGCGGCAAAGAAGAGCGCATAACATGCATAGTAGAAAAACGTCGCGCTGCGAAGGGAAAAAGCATCCACCACCGGAATCCCTCGCATGGTATCCAGCGCCATGCGGAAGAGGACGACGGCAATGCCTGCCGCGCAGCCGAGAAGCACGCGCGGAAAGGAGCGGAGAAGCAGCAGGAACAGCAGGAAGAGCGGCGATCCGAAGCTCACGCGAAAGCTTGCGAAGTCGCCTCCAAACGGGTGGATCTTCGGTTCGCCCGCCAGCGGAATGAGAAGGAGCATGAGCAGGAATAGAAACCAATCCTGCCGCGAGGGGCGCGTGATCTGCATGATCGTTCCTTTCTGCCGATGCATCGTAACACTATCGTGTTCCTGCTATGTCACTACGGTATATTGTATACATAATACAATAATATAGGGAAAGTTACAAGCTTATGCCGCGAGGACAGGGAAGGGGCATCATGCGCGAATCGCTGCACCAGCCAAACGAATGGCTTCTTTTGCCAGCACGTCGGTCGCGTCGATGAAATTGCCCTTTATATGATACATGCGCACGGCGACGGGGATTTCGGTGCAGCCGAGCAGGAATGCTTCCGCTCCATCCGCCTTGATGGAGGCAAGAGCGCATTCGACCGCTGCCGTATCGTAGTCCTCTTTTCCCGCTTTGACCCCCTCGTAAATCATGCTGTGGATGGCAGATTCCTGTTCCCTGTCCGGCATGAGAACGGAAATGCCGGCGTTTTGGAGCGCCTTTTGATAGATGCCGGCCTTGCAGGTGCCGGCAGATGCAAGCAGGCCGATTTTGTGAAAGCCTTGGGATTGGCAGAACCGGGCTGCCGTATCGATTATGCTCAGGAACGGGACAGTCAGATGGGGCAGCATGGCGGGCAGGAAATAGTGCGCCGTGTTGCAGCCCATGATGAGGAAGTCGGCGCCGGCCTCCGTGAGACGCTTGGCGGAGCGCAGCAGCTCAGGGACGGGGCTTTCGCCCTGCCCGAGGATGGCGGCGGTCCGATCGGGGATGCGTGTGTTGTTGTCGACGAGGATGGGGATATGCTCCTGATCCTCATGTGCGTCGGTTTCCTGTATGATTTTTTCCATGAGGTCCACGGTCGCCATAGGACCCATTCCGCCGATGATGCCAATTGTTTTCATGGTCGCTCCTCCTGTTTTCTCCAAATGGTTTGATAGGCGAGGGAATTGCTTCTGTCCTATACGATAGCATGATGGCATGCTATAATCCAATACAGATAACTTTTTGATTTGGATAAAATTATCTTATCACATATTGGAGGGGATATTCATGTTGAAGGAGATGGAATACGTTTTGGCCGTATGGGAGGCGCGCAGCTTTTCCGCGGCAGCGCGGCAGCTTTTCGTATCCCAGCCCGCCTTGTCCGCTGCCGTGAAAAAGGTGGAAAGCGAGCTCGGCGTGCCGCTTTTTGACCGCGCCCGGAGTCCCTTGGGGCTTACCGATGCAGGGCGGGCGTACATGGAGGCGGCAGAGCGTGTGATACGGATCCGGCGGGATCTGAAACGGTATTGCGATGATCTCGCGGGGCTGCAGAGCGGCACGCTTGCCCTAGGCGGGACAAATTTTTTTGCCTCCTGCTTCCTGCCTCCTATGATTGAAGCATTCAGTCGAAAGTATCCGCAGATTCGCTTGTCGGTCATCGAGTCGGATTCGGCCGATCTCTACAATCGGCTCGCGGAGGGAAAACTGGATGTGATTGTGGACAGCGGCGTATACGATGCCACGCGCTGCGACAGCACGCCCTTTTATACGGATCATCTTCTGCTTGCCGTTCCTGCCGGCGCGCCGATCCATGCACGGTTTTCCGATGCGTGCATGACGCGGCAGGATGTGCTCGCGGGCCGCCATCTTTCCGCCGCGACGCCTGCCGTTTCGCTCGCGGCGTTTGCCGGGATGGATTTCCTGCTGCTCGGGCCGGGAAATGATATGTATCGGCGGGCAAAGGGCCTGTTTCAGACGGCAGGCTATGCGCCGCGCGTGCGCCTGTATCTGAATCAGCTCATGACGGCGTTCCATATGGCACGCCAGGGGCTTGGCGCGACCTTCCTGACGGATACGCTCGTGAGCCTGTCGCTTCCGACCAATGCGCTCTTTTTCTATCGGCTGGAGGGGGCGCTTGCGAGACGCAAGACATTCCTTGCCATGCAGCACAAGGGCTATCGGACAAGGGCTATCGAAGGATTTGTGCAGGTGGTGCTGGAGCTGTACCACATAGAAGATAAAAATTTTTTATGATAAAATTTGCGTAATAAATGGATCGGATCGTATAGAATCCTGTAGTCACACCTGTATATTGCATACAGGAAAGCAGACAGGCATGGACATGCCTGTTGTGAGAAATGGAGGAATGCTATATGTCCGAAAAAAAGAAAGGCCAGGGGCTGCCGCCTGTCGTGCGCGGTCTCATCTGCGTAGCGATCGGCATAGTCCTGTGGTTCATTCCTGCGCCTGCCGGCGTCTCGGCTCCGGCATGGGGGCTGCTCGCCGTGTTCGTCGCGACGATTGCGGGCTTCATCTTGCAGCCGATGCCGATTGGCGCAATCGCAATTCTCGCCTGTACGCTCCTGCCGCTCCTCGGCATCATGAAGGCGGGCGAAGCGCTCGCAGGGTTTTCCAACACGACGATTTGGCTCATCGTTTCCGCGTTCATGTTTGCGGAGGGCTTCATCAAGACGGGGCTTGGGAAGCGTATTTCCTACGCATTGCTCGCACGCTTCGGCAGCAGCACCTTGCGTGTCGCTTACGTAATGAGCGCGGCGGATTTCTGCATTGCGCCGTTTACGCCGTCGAACACGGCACGCGGCGGCGGCATCATCTACCCGATCGTCCGAAGCGTCGTCAATGCGGTCGGTGCAGAGCCGGGAAAGGAAGAGAACCGACGCACGGGCGCGTTCCTGATGTTCAGTGCCTATGCAGCAGTCATCACGTCGGCATGCATCTTCCTGACGGGCGCGTCGAACAATGTTCTCTGCAACACGCTTGCACAGGAGATATTCGGCACGTCGATCAGCTGGGGCTCGTGGTTCGCCGCCTGCATCGTGCCGGGGCTTTTGCTTACGATTGCGACGCCGTATTTGCTCTATCGGCTCATCGATCCCGAGCAGAAGAAGATGCCCGAAACGCAACAGCTCGCGCGCAGGGAACTGCATGAGATGGGACCCATGTCGGGCAAAGAAAAGATTCTCTGTACGATCTTCGTCTTGGCGCTCATCCTTTGGGCGACGGGATCCATCCACCATATTGACTCGGCGTTTGTCGCGCTCATGGGGCTTTCCGCCATGCTCGTGACGCGCGTGCTCGACTGGTCGGACATTACGCGCCAGCACGGCGCATGGGATGTGCTCGTTTGGATGGGCGTGCTCGTCAATATGGCGGCATACCTTTCAAAGCTCGGCCTTATGAAGTGGTTTGCCGACGTGATGGCAGCGAAGTTCGGCGGCATGGAGTGGATGACGATGCTCGTCGTGCTTTGCCTCGTCTATACTTTTGCGCATTATCTGCTCGCGAGCAACAGCGCGCATATCATGGCGCTCTTCGCTGCTTTCGCGACCATCCTCGTCGCGGCCGGCGCGCCCGTGCTCGGCGTGCTCATCCTGCTCGGCGCGCTCTGCAACAGCGCCTCGTTTCTCACGCACTACGGCTGTGGCGTTACGCCGATCTTCTTCGGTGCTGGCTTCATGGGGCAGGGGCAATGGTGGAAGATCGGATTTTTGGTTACGGTCATGCACGTCGTCGTTTGGCTCGGCATTGGTTTGCCGTGGATGAAACTCCTCGGAATGTTTTGATCGGATTGGAGCCTGGATATGCGATGCGGTTTTGCAAAAAGGTTCGTGACGAGCGAACTTTTTGATAAAGATGTACTTGAATGTATTTTGTATACATGATACAATTCAAGTCAAGAAAGAGATCTTTCCGGACGAGTCAAAGAAAGGAATGAGGGAAAATGCGTACAGAACACGATTTCTTAGGGGAGCTTCAGGTGCCGGACGACGTTTACTACGGCGTTCAGACGATGCGTGCCATCGAGAACTTCAAGATTACGGGACAGAAGCTCGACCCGGATTTCATCAAGGCGATTGCGCAGGTCAAGAAAGCAGCTGCAACGGCAAACATGGAAACGGGACGTCTCGACAAGAAGATAGGCGAGCTCCTCGTGAAGGCAGCAGACGAGATCATTTCCGGCAAGTGGATGGACCAGTTCCCGGTCGACCCGATTCAAGGCGGGGCAGGCACATCGATCAACATGAACATGAACGAAGTGCTCTGCAACCGCGCGCTTGAGCTCAGCGGACAGCCGAAGGGACGCTACGACATCATCTCCCCGAACAATCACGCAAACATGGCGCAGTCGACGAACGACTCGTTCCCGACGGGCATCAAGGTATGCCTCATCCACAAGGCGAACAAGCTCACGACGGCGCTCGATTCCCTTGCGACGGAGCTTGAACGCAAGGCGGATGCGTACAAGGACGTCCTCAAGATGGGGCGCACGCATTTGCAGGACGCTGTCCCCATCACGCTCGGGCAGGAAATGGGCTCGTATGCGTCGGCTGTCCGCCGCGCGATCATCCGCATCAACCAGGCGGCGGAAACGCTCCACGTGATCAACATGGGCGGCACGGCGGTCGGCACGGGGCTGAACGCAGAGCCTGCCTACATCGACAAGGTCGCGGACGCGATGACGCAGGAGCTCGGCGAGCGGTACCGCACGGCGCCGAACATCATCGATGCGACGAACAACACGGATGGGTTTTCCGACATGTCGAGCGCGATGAAGACGACGGCGCTCGTCCTCATCAAGATGGCAAACGACTTCCGCCTCATGGCATCGGGTCCGCGCTGCGGCCTCAACGAGCTCAAGCTTCCGCAGCGCCAGCCGGGTTCCTCCATCATGCCGGGCAAGGTCAACCCGGTCATCGCCGAAGTGCTCGATCAGGCCTGCTATCAGGTCATCGGCAATGATCTCGCCATTTCGCTCGGCGTCGAAAATGGACAGTTCGAGCTCAATGTCATGGAGCCGGTCATTGCGTTCAACCTGTTCAACTCGATGCGGTTCCTGACGAATGCGATCAACACGTTTGTTGACAAGCTTCTCGTCGGACTCGAGCCGAACCGCGAGCAGTGCGCGAAGTGGCTCGAGGGCAGCGTCGGGGTCGTCACGGCGCTCCTGCCGCACATCGGCTATGAGAATTCCGCGATGCTTGCCAAGGAAGCCTACACGACGGGCAAGCCGATCCGTCAGGTCGTCCTCGAAAAGGGGCTCCTCTCGAAGGAGAAGATGGAGCACATCCTTTCCCCGAAGCAGATGACGACGCCGGGCATTGCCGAATAAATCGCCAGATTCCGATATCGCTCCACAGCACTCCACAGCGCTCCATAGCACTGTTGAAACCATTCTTACGAAAAGGGCTGGTCTTGCGACCGGTCCTTTTTCTGTATCTTATGCGTTTGCCGGTGCGGCTTCTTCGAGCTTGCCCATAAGGTCGTGATCCGTCATCGCGAGGGCGGCGACGAACCCAAGAATCACCGAATCATCTGCTTCGCTTGCCCTTGCCGATGCGTTCGGAGCGCTTCGCTGCGTGCGCTCTCAACGTCCTTGTTCTGAGCCATGGGAAACCCTTCTTTCTTGAAATTGAAAGTCCTATATGATTACTATGTCGGCATATTGTATGGCGCAGAGAACATTTTGTCAGGCATGCCGTCGGCTTTTTGCTGCACCAAAAGCGTTTTTGGCGAGGTGATCGAGGTGATTTTGACTTTTGGCGATGCTTTATGATATTATAGTGGATAGTATTAGACTCCGCTGAGTGGATATCGCGCTATGCGCATAACCGAGTAGGAAGGAGAGGCTTTTATGACGAAACGAGTTCATATTTCGGCAGCAGGTTTGATTTTGATCTTGCTCATCGCGCTAAGCGCAAATGCGTTCGCCGGCTCGATCCTCGTCAAGCAGGGTTCGCGCGGCGAAGCGGTGCGGCGCGTGCAGACGCTCCTCATCGAGCAGGGATGGCTTGTCGATTCGGCAGACGGGATATGCGGTGCGAAGACAGTCGATGCGATACGGCGTTTTCAACAGAACAACGGGCTTACGGTTGACGGGATATGCGGCGACGGCACGTACGCCGCGCTCACGGGCGGCGAGACGTATCAGCCGTCCGAGCTCGCGAGCCGCGGCGGCGGACGCGTCGTCTATATGGAAGCGACGGCGTACAGTGCATTCGATCCCGGAAACGGCAGTCGCACGGCGTCCGGCACGCTCGTGCGCCACGGCGTCATCGCCGTCGATCCCGCGGTCATCCCGCTCGGCACGCGCGTCTTCATCCCCGGCTACGGCGAGGCCGTGGCGGAGGACATCGGCTGGGGGATTCAGGGCAACCGCATCGATGTCGCATTCGATACGCATGAAGAGGCGCTCGCCTTCGGACGACAGGATTTGGAAGTCTATATCTTGGAGTAATGGATCTGCAGCAATAAAATGAGGCTCATGCAGCAGGAAAACCTGTTCATGAGCCTCGTTTTGCGCGTGCGTCATTTGTCGTAGGTGAAGTTTAGCTCCGTGCGCTCGGCAAGGAGCGGCGCGGCCTTATCCTTGTCCGAGAGGATGACGGGAGCAATCGGCCAATGGATGCCGATTGCGGGATCGTCCCAGCGGATATTGCCGTCGCACTCGGGCGCGTAGTAGTTATCTGCCTTGTACTGTACCTCGACGTCGTCCGTCAGCGTGATGAATCCGTGCGCAAAGCCGCGCGGGATGAAGAGCTGGCGCTTGTTCTCTGCCGTGAGTTCAGCGCTGGCCCATTTGCCGTACTGCGGGCTGCCCTTTCGTATATCGACGGCGACGTCGAAGATCCTGCCGCGCGTACAGCGCAGGAGCTTTGCCTGCGCCATGGGGTTCAGTTGGTAGTGGAGGCCGCGCAGCGTGCCTTTCTGTGCGGAAAAGCTCTGATTGTCCTGCAGGAATTCGACAGGAAGTCCTGCGTCCTCGAATTTGCGCTTCGACCAGCTTTCCATGAACCAGCCGCGCGCGTCGCCGAAGACTTGCGGCTCGATGAGGAATACGCCCTTCAGGCTGGTTTCCATTGCCTTCATATTCATTACCACCTTGATTTTCCGTCCATTGTCTACTATGATGAGTCTATTCGATCCGTCTATTCCATTATATTATATCGTTTGGCTGCGCCCGAATCAAGGCGGCAGCGGCATAGCGGCACATAAGGAGGAAGTGGTCTCGTGTCTGTTCCCAGGAAGAACCGCATTTGGCTCATGATTTTTCTCGGCGTGATGTCGGCGATGGCGCCGCTCTCGACCGATATGTACCTGCCCGCGCTCCCCGCCGTGCAGGCGGATCTGGGGGCGACAGCCTCGCTCGTGCAGCTCACGCTGACGATGACGATGCTCGGCATGGCGATCGGACAGCTCGTGATGGGACCGGTGAGCGACCGATACGGGCGCAGGCTCCCGCTGCTCGCCGGGATGCTCGTCTTTGCGGCGGCATCGGCGCTCTGCGCGAACGCGACGGATATCGCGCTCTTTCTCGCCTTTCGCTTCGTGCAAGGCTTTGCGGGGGCGAGCGGCATTGTCATCGCGCGGGCGATTGCGCGCGACGTCTGCGAGGGAACGGAACTCACGCGCTTTTTCTCGCTGCTCATGATGGTCAATGGCCTTGCGCCCATCCTCGCGCCCGTCATCGGCGGGCAGATCCTGCTCGTCGCCTCATGGCGCGCTGTCTTTTGGCTGCTCGTCTTGGTCGGCGCGGTGCAGTTCCTTGCGACGGCGAGATTCCGCGAGACGCTTCCCGAAGAGGCGCGGGCAGGCGGCATGGCAGCAAGCCTGAAAAAGTTTCCGCAGCTCCTGCATGACCGCTATTTCTTCGGGCATTGCCTGCTCCAAATGTTCGTGTTCGGCGGCTTTTTTGCCTACCTCGGCGGCTCGTCGTTCGTGTTTCAGAATGTTTATGCCGTCTCGGCACAGGCCTACAGCCTGATTTTCGCGGGCATTGGCGCAGGGCTTATGGCAGTCGGGCTGCTTCCCGCGCGGCTGGCGGGGCGCGTGCCGGATGTCACGATGCTGAAAGCCGCGGTTCTCGTGCAGTTTGGCGGGAGCCTTGTGCTGCTCGCTTCGCTTTTTGCCGGCGCGCCGCTTGCCGTCATCGTCGTCGTTCTCTTTGTGACCATTGTGCCGCTCTCGGTGATCGGCGCCGCGAGCTTTTCGCTCGCGCTCGCGCGCCAGGGGAAGAACGCGGGCAGCGCGTCGGCACTCGCGGGGCTTTTCCAGATGGTGCTCGGCGGCGCGCTGATGCCGCTCATCGGGCTTGCAGGCGAGGGGACGGCGCTCCCGATGGCACTCGTCATGGCCGCGTGTTTTGCCCTCAGCACACGTTGCTTCTTTACGCAAATCGCGCCGTTCCATCGAAACGGAACCGTCGCAGCAAAACATAATCAAAAATAATTTTTGGTTGGCAGGAGATCGCAGGCATTTAGGCAGAATGGGGGTTCCCGCCGTTTCAAATGATTCCTGCGTTGTCCTCTGTCGTTGCAAGCCGACACAATATATGCTAGAATGTCTAGCATATTCATAAAATAAACCACAAGATATGGTGGAAGCAAAGGAGATATGTGGAGCCATGGAGAAGATGATCACGAAGCGCTCAGGGCATACGGTAGCGTACGACCGCATGAAAATATACAACGCGATTGCCGCGGCAAACCGCGACGGCGTTGCGCCCATCATGACGGATGCAGAGGTTGACGCGGTGACGGAAAACGTCGAGCGCGAGCTCATGGATCGCGAGAATATCACGGTCGAAGAGATTCAGGATATCGTCGAACGCGAGCTCATGAAGCACGGTTTCTACGACATTGCGAAGAAGTACATCACATATCGTCAGAAGCACGCGGAGCGCCGTGCCGCGCAGAAGCATCTCATGGAATCGTATCACGATATTTTCTTTGCCGACAGCGTCGACAGCGATCTCAAGCGCGACAATGCGAACATCAACACGGATGCGTCGATGGGCATCATGCTGAAGCTCGGCGCGGAGGGCGCGAAACACTTCGTCGACAACTACGTGCTGGACGAGGCGTACGCAAAGGCCGACCGCGAGAACTGGATCCATATCCATGACAAGGACTTCTCGCTCATCACGTTCAACTGCTGCCAGATCGATCTCCTGAAGCTCTTTCGCGGCGGCTTCTCGACGGGGCATGGTTTTTTGCGCGAGCCGAATTCGATCCGTGCTTACGCATCGCTTGCGTGCATTGCGATCCAGTCGAATCAGAACGACATGTTCGGCGGGCAGAGCATCAATGCGTTCGACTACGCGATGGCGGAGGGCGTCAGGAAGTCGTTCCGCAAGGCGGTGCTCGACGAGGCGTACAAGGCGATGGTCTACCGCTTCGGTGCGGAGGCAGTCGGAGACCGCGAGGCATTTTGCAAGGATCTCGACATGCATATCGACTTTGCGGCATGCCGGTTCACCGAGACGGACCATGATCCGATGGACGCGGCGAGCCGTGCGGAGATCGCGCGTGCGATGGAGGCGATCCTCGCGCAGGACTACGCGGGACGGACGGCTGAGACGGAGCTCGACGCGGATAACGTCTACCATCTTGCCTGCGCCGACGTCGTTGAGGAGACGTATCAGGCGATGGAGGCGCTCATCCACAATTTCAACACGCTTCACAGCCGGGCGGGCGCGCAGGTGCCGTTTTCCTCCATCAACTACGGGCTCGATACCTCTCCTGAGGGACGCCTCGCGACGCGCGAGGTCTTGCATGCGATCTGGTCAGGCCTCGGCAACGGCGAGACGCCGATCTTCCCCATCTCCGTCTTCCAGCTCAAGGCGGGCGTCAACTACAACGAGGGCGATCCGAATTACGACCTCTTCCTGCGCGCCTGCGAGGTCAGCGCGAAGCGCCTCTTTCCGAACTTCGTCAACATTGACGCGCCGTACAATCTTCAATATTACAAGAAGGGGGATTACAACAGCGCCGTCGCGACGATGGGCTGCCGCACGCGCGTCATGGGGAACGTCAATGGCCCAGAGGAGTCCGGCTCGCGCGGCAATTTCTCCTTTACGACGATCAACCTGCCGAAACTTGCGATCGAGGCGCACGGCGACTTGGAGAAGTTTTGGGATCTCTATGATCACTACATCACGCTCTGTCACGACTATCTCTTGGATCGCCTGAGCGTCATCGAGCAGAAGCACGTCTACAACTACCCGTTCCTCATGGGACAGGGCGTTTGGATGGACAGCGAAAAGCTCAAGCTCACCGACACGATCGAGGGCGTCTTGAAGCACGCCTCGTATTCGATCGGCTTCTGCGGCCTTGCCGAGTGCCTGAAAGCGCTCATCGGCAAGCATCACGGGGAGAGCGAGGAAGCGCAGACGCTCGGGCTCAAGATCGTCGCGCACCTTCGCAAGCGCACGGACGACTACACGCGCGCGGAGCACCGCAACTGGTCGACGTTCGGCACGCCGGCGGAGAGCACGGCAGGGCAGTTCCAGCGCGCGAACCGAAAGAAGTACGGCATCATCGAAGGCGTGACCGACCGCGGCTACATGACGAACAGCTCGCACGTTCCCGTCTATTATCCGATCAAGGCGATCGACAAGATCCGCATCGAGGCGCCGTACCATGCGCTCGAAAACGCCGGCCACATCGCCTACATCGAGATGGACGGCGACCCGTCGAAGAACATCAAGGCGTTTGAGTCCGTCGTGCGCGCCATGCACGATGCCGATATGGGCTACTTCTCGATCAACCATCCCGTCGACCGCGACCCGGTCTGTGGCTACACGGGACTCATCGAGAACGAATGCCCGCACTGCCACCGCAAGGAAGTGGAGACGGGACGCATGGTTGTCGACCGCGTGCTCTTCTGATTTTGAAGGGAGGATTCCCATGAATGTCATTCATACGAACGATGCGCCCGCAGCCGTCGGGCCGTACAGTCAGGCAATCGAGGCAAATGGCGTGCTCTACTGCTCGGGGCAGATCGCGATCCAGCCAAAGGCGGGCAGGATCGTCGCCAAGACCATTGAGGAACAGGCGGAGCAGTGCTGCCAAAACGTCGAGGCCGTGCTCAAGGAGGCGGGCTGCTCGATGGAACATGTCGTGAAGACGACGTGCTTTATTGCGGACATCGCGGATTTTTCCGCATTCAACCGCATCTACGCGAAGCACTTCGTCTCGAAGCCGGCACGCAGCTGCGTCGCGGTGAAGGCGCTTCCTGCCGGCGCACTCTGCGAAATAGAGGTTACGGCGGTTCGCGGATGACCGAACACCGAACAAGAGGCTGTGGACGAAATGGGAAGGCATTTGTCCACAGCCTCAAATTTTTAGCTCGTAAACCGTTCGTAGACCGTGATGACGAACATCGCGATCGCAAGGCCGATCGCCGCGAGGCTGACGCGGCTCACGACGAGAAACTGGCTCTCGGAGAGCTTCGCGTGGCGCTGGACGTAGGTGAGCGTGAGCGAAGCACATAGGAACGCGTACATCGCACGGTTCCAGTTGTCGAACGTCGTCCAGCCAAACGCGGTGACGACGACCGTGAACGCAAGGACGGCGAGGAGCAGGTAGTCCTTGCCGGGCGGCTTCCGCGGTGCTTCTTTTGGCTCGTTTGGATACAGCTTCTTTTGCAGTTTCTTATATTGCTTTGCCATGATCGATTCTCCTGTTCGTTACACTTTGATATGGGACATTATACCGTTTTGTAAACTTTTTTGCAAAAAGAATTGCAGGTGGGAGCGATGCTTGCTACAATAAAAAAGGAACTGGAAATCGAGCGGGCAATCGTCCAGGAAGATAGTAGGGGGCTACGCTATGATCAGAGAGCATCGAAGCAGGGCAAAGCTCGAAGCGTACTATAAGAAATTCATCGAAGACGGCACGATCGACGCGAATGTGCATCCGTGGGTCGCGCAGTCGTGGCAGAAGACGCGCCGTCTCTCGGTGCGCCGCGATAAGCTCAATACGAAGGACCGGCTTTCCCCTGAGGCGTTTGCCGCTTTGCAGGAGACGCACCGCGTGGCGATCGACTATCTCGCGGGGCTTGCCGATCCGATCCGCGAGTTCTTTCAGGAGAACAATCTGTCGCTGCTCCTCATGGATTCGGACTGCCGCGTGCTGAAGAGTTATTCGCTTCCGTACTATCAGCGCACGCCGGGCGAGATTGAGGGCGTGCGCGTCGGGCTCGAAAACGTCGGCACGTCGAGCATCAGCATCGCGCATGCGCATCAGGCGCCTTTTTTCCTTTTCGGCCCTGAGATGTGGGTCGAGGAGTGCCAGTGCGGCGATGCCTGCTCCGCACCTGTTTGCATCGGAGGCGCGTGCCGGTACATCGTCTCGCTCGTATCCGTCAGCGCGTCGGATCTTCCGCCGGATGCAATCATCTCGCTTCTCCTCACCTTGAAACATTCCCTTGAACGCCATCTGTCGGGTACGATGCATCTTGCCGCGGGAGAGGCGATCCTCGATGCGGCGCCGTTCGCTGTCTACCACGTCCTGCCGGGCGGCGAGGTCGCCTACGCGAACAAGCTCGGCCACACGCGGCTTGCGGATATCGGCGCGACGGAGACGGGCAAGGCGAATCTCAGCGAGGTCATCCTGAACTACGCGCATACGCCGATCCACAAGGGATTCGATGGCGTGCCGTCCTATAATAAGGAAGTCACGTGGATCACGCCGACGAAGACGTACGAGGATATCACGACGGTCGTGCCGCTCGGCTGCGAGATGGAGGCGGGCGGCACGATGCCGGGAATGCCGGGATCCGTCGTCGTCGTCTCGATGCCCATCGAGGACCTGCGGAAGCTCGTCGCACATGCGGCAGGCTATACGGCGAAATACAGTCTCGCCTCGATGGTCGGCGAGGGCGAAGCGTTCGCCGCTGCCCGTGACCGCGCGGCTCGCCTTGCGCGCGGCACGCGGCACATCCTGCTGCAGGGGGAGCCTGGCACGGGAAAGCAGCGCATGGCGCACGGCATCCATCAGGCGAGCGCGCGCGCACAAGGCCCGCTCATCTCGCTTCGCTGCAGTGATACGACGCAGGAGATATTGGAGCAGGAGCTTTTTGGCATTCAGCGCACGCCCGAAGCAAGCCATCCAGGCCGGCTTGAGCTCGCCTCGGGCGGCACGCTCTTTCTCGATGAGATCGAGAAGATGCCGAAAGTCGTTGCCGACGAGCTCGCCGAAGCGCTTCGTGCAAAGAAGGTGCGCCGACTCGGCGAATCGGTGGAGCGCGACATTGACGTGCGCATCATCGCGGCGTGCGACAGCGATCTGCGCCGCCTGACGGAGCGCGGTCTTTTCTCCCGCACGCTCTGCAAGATGATCGCGCGCGGCGTCGTGCGCCTTCCCGCCCTCCGCAGCCGCCGCGAGGACATCCCGAATCTCGCGAGGCAAATCATTGAAGAACTCGCCGAGCAGCATCAGATGAAGCCGAAGAAGATCCTTCCTGAGACCGAAGAGAAGCTCATGGGATACGACTGGCCCGGCAATATCAAGCAGCTTCAGACCGTTCTGGAACAGGCATTTTTCAGCGCAAAAGGAGAGGCGATCGGGGCGGCGGACATCAGCCTGATGGGGGACGTGCGCCCCGACAGCACGTGGAAGGAAGACCGCGATGTCTTCATCAAGGCGTGGCAGGCGGCGGGCGGCAACGTGAGCCGTCTCGCCAACCTCCTCGGCGTCAGCCGCGTGACGCTCTACCGCTACCTAAAAAAATATCATTTGGAGAAGAAACCATGCGTTTGAGAAGGAAGCCGTGGATTGATGAAGCGATCCATGCGTACGATGCGTTCGTCGTCAGCAAGGACAGGACGATCGGCGAGGAGCGAAAGGGCAAGTGGGCAGAGGAATTCCACCGCGCTGCGCCGCTTCACGTCGAGCTCGGCACGGGCAAAGGCGACTTTATCAGCCAGCTTGCCGCACGCCACACGGCGATCAATTACATCGGCATCGAGATGCAGCAGGACGTCTTGTACGCGGCGGCGAAAAAGGTCGCGGCGGCGAATCTGCCGAACGTGCGCCTGCTCGTATTCGACATCCATCACATCGAGGATATCTTTGCGCCCGGCGAAGTCGCACGCTTTTACCTCAATTTCTGTGATCCGTGGCCGAAGAAGCGCCACGCGAAGCGCCGCCTGACGTATCGGGACTTCCTCGAAACGTATCGGCGGCTGCTTGAAAAAGGCGGAACGCTCCATTTCAAGACCGACAACCGCCCGCTCTTCGATTTTTCCCTCGAAGAGTTCGAGGCGGCCGGGCTCGCCGTGCGCGACATCTCGTACGACCTTCATGCAGAGCATCGTGCGGACAACATCGAGACGGAGTACGAGCGGAAGTTCAGTGGGCTTGGCGAGAAGATCAACCGCTGCGAGGTCGTGTTCGCGTGAGGAGGCGCTGCAATGCGGATTCGTAAGACGATTTGGAGCAGCGATGCAGAGCCGATTGTCGTCATCATGGCCGTGCTGCTCATGATCGGAACGATCAACGTATTCAGTTCAAGCTTCGTGCTCGCGACGACGGATTTCAACAATCCCTACTATTTCCTGATCCGCCATGTGATTTGGCTCGTGCTTGGCATCCTCATCTGCTTTTTGATCAGCCGCACGAACTACCATCGATGGCAGAGCCCGATGGCGACGCTGGGGTTCTTCCTCATCGTCGCCGCGCTGCTCGTGCTCGTCCTCGTTGCCGGCGTGACGGTCAATGGCGCACGGCGCTGGATCTCGTTCGGCGGATTCAGCCTGCAGCCGGCGGAGTTCGCGAAGCTCGTCGGCATCGTCTTTGCGGCAAAGTATTTGACGATCCGCATGAAGCTCGAACAGAAGGCGACGATCCTGCGCGGGAGGGCATACTGGCTGCTCTTTGTGCTCTTTGCGCTCATCGAGCTCGAGCCGGACATGGGCACGGCGTGCATCGTCATCGGCATCCCGATTCTCATGGCGGTCATCGTCGGCATGAACGGGCTGGAAATCAAAGGGCTCGCAGTCCTCATGGCCGCAGGCGCGAGCTTCATGATCACCATGCAGCCGTACCGCCTGCAGCGCATAAAGACGATGCTCGATCCGTGGGCGGATGCGCAGGGGACTGGCTATCAGACGGTGCAGTCGCTCTCGACGATCGGATCGGGCGGGCTGTTCGGCATGGGGCTAGGCGATGGCGTCAGCAAGTACGAATACCTGCCGGAAGCGCATACGGACTTTGCGTTCGCGATCTTTTCGCAGGAACACGGCTACGTCGGCGCGCTCATGGTCTTTTTGCTCTTCGTCCTGCTCGTGCTGTGCTGTGCGCGCGTAGCGGCGCGCGCGAAGGATGCCTACGGGCAGGTGCTCGCGATGGGCATCATGCTCCTCGTCGCAGGGCAGGCGGCCGCCAATCTCCTTATGGTTGCGGGCATCGGGCCCGTCGTCGGCGTGCCGCTTCCGTTTATCAGCTACGGCGGCTCGTCGCTCATCGTCACGATGATGGCGATGGGGATCCTCATCAACATCTGCAGGCAGGGAACGGAACATCAGAAGTTCCGCAGGATCGAGGAGGAGAAAGACCGCCTTGCACGCGAAAAAGCCGCGCAGGAAGAACCTGTACGGCTGTATCGTGTCAAATGATGCTTCGATGATGTCCCCTTGCGCGTGCTCGGCTGGCAGGGGATGTCATTTTTTCTTGCGCGCTTTCTTGTGCTCCTTGGAAGCCTTTTCTTTTGCCTTGATCTTGTCGTCGAGCTTTTTCTGCTGCTGGTACTTCGCATACTCGACGCCCATGCTCATGAGCTTGTGTTTGAATGCCATGACGGGGTGGCGCAGGAACATGCGCGTCGACATGCGGTTCATGATGGCGAGGAAATCCTTGGTCTGCTGCGGACCGAAGCATGGGCGGTCACAGCGGTCGCAGATAGGCTTCGTGATGCCGTAAGGACAGCGATTCATCTTCGTCATGACGGTTGCGAGGAGCGCCGTGCACTTCGGGCAGAGCTTGTCGCCGGACGTGCCGTGATGCTTGTGGCAGTACATGCCGAACGCCTTTCGGATGTACGCTTTTTCCTTCGGAATGTTGTTTTGGATCTCTACCGGCTTTCGTTTCGGCAGAAAACGCGAAAAAATACTCATGTTGCTCACCTTTCTTGGGGAAGTGTGCAAACTCCCCGAATATACCGTATCTATTGTAACGATATTTTCGCGGATTTGCAAGACGCGCTGCTTTTTAGTATGATGATGTGGATAGGACGTTGGGAGATCAAGAGGCATTTTGATAGGAGCTATTTGCGTGATTCGACTGGCAACTTGTTTTTCTGGGATCGGAGCGATTGAGCACGCCTTGAAGCGGATGGGGGTTTCTTATGAGATTGTATTCGCTTGCGACAATGGCGAAGTGGATATACTGACGAAACACATTCCTGTCGATGCGGAGGAAATTTCTTCCGAACTTCGTACGCTTGACAGGCTCATCGCTGAACTTCAGTTTGATGATGGTGTGGAAGACCTTTATAAGGAACAACTTGCCAATATGCTAAGGGAAGCGGATCGAGAGGCCAAAAATGTCATAGGCGGATATTTTCTGCCTTGAAAAGGCGTGGATTTTGTGACGGATGAAAAGAATCGAACCAAGAAATTTACGCAGATTGATGGGGAGATCCAGCTCTGCCAAAAGAAAAATCAAGAGTTTAACTGGCATGGGGATTTTGTCTTTCAGTCCGAGGAAGAGGCAGAAGAGGAGCAGATACCTGACCTGGAAAAGTATTTTCTTTCCGAAAAGGTGAGAAAATATGTTCTCTCCATGGATTAGTCCCATGAACCAAAAGCGGCTTCATATCGATGACGGAATGGATCTGCCGAAGCTGCATTCACAGCTTGATGGGAAAAGGGAGCTGCGGATGGTTGGCAGGGGACGCAGGAAATGAGAAAGAAGGCGGTTCGATGAACAAGGCAAAGGATAAGGGAAGCGGACAGCAAGCCGATGTGGGCGGAATGCGCCAAGGGTCTCTTCGCCATATCCTCAACAACACCATCGAGGGAATTGAGACGAGCAAAGCGCAGATCTTTGAGATCTACGAGGCAGTGAACAGCGAGCTGGACGAGGCACGGAAGCGCCTATCGGAAGTGCGCGCCGAAATCCAGATCACGATCGCCGACGTTGACCGTCTCTCTGGCGAGGAGCAGAAGGAAAAGCAGAACCTTGTCAAGGTCAGCGGCAACTTCACCACCTACTCCGAAGCGGAGATTCGCGCGTGCTACGAGCAGGTCACGAACGTGCAGATTGCGCTCGGCTATGCGCGCGAGCACGAGAACAAGCTGCGCGAGGAACGCGATAAGCTCGAGCGCCGCCTGCGGGGGCTCAATCGGATGCTTCAGCAGGCGGAGCATCTCGCACTCGCTGTCGGCTCGGTGCTTTCCTACCTTTCGACACAGCTTACGGGCGTCGTTTGGAAGATCGAGACGGTGCAGCAGAAGCAATTCGTCGGCGCACGCATCATCAAGGCGCAGGAAGACGAGCGCTATCGGATCTCGCGCGACCTCCACGACGGACCGGCACAAGACATGGCACATCTCATGCTGCAGACGTCCGTCATCGAAAAGCTCATCGATCTCGATCCTGAAGAGGCGAAGAAGACGGCGGTGGAACTCCGCCATGGCATCGGGGATTGCCTGCGCGACGTGCGGCAAGTCATTTTCGACATGCGCCCCATGGCACTCGATGATCTCGGACTCACGGCGGCGATCCAGCAGCTTATCAGCAAGATGGCGGCACGCGAGATCGTCTATGCGACGTTCGGCGTCGACGGCAGGGAGTACGATGTTCCGAAGCACGTCGGCATCGCGATTTTCCGCATCGTGCAGGAAGCGCTCAACAACATCGCTGCCCATTCGGGAACCGATCAGGCGAGCGTGCGCATGCTCTACGCGGAGCAGGCGCTTTCCGTGCTCATCGAGGACTTTGGCAATGGATTTGATCCCGATGCGCAGGAAGAAAAGGCCAAGGCGGAAATCGAGGCAGAGGAGCGGGATCCGCTTGAGGAGCCGCGCGGTCATTTCGGCATGCTCGGCATGAAGGAGCGCGCGCGCATCATCGGGGCAGAGATTCTCATCAAGAGCGTGCCGGGCAAGGGAACGCGCGTCCATCTGCGCGTCCCGAACCGCACGCCGCGCGATGAGGGATCGGGACGCGCAGCGGGCAGGAAAAAGGGCGCGAAGACAGCACCGCGCAAAGGGCGACGATGAACAAGGCGAGGGGAAAGACGAATCCATCGTGCGGCCAGCGCCGCGCGCCGATCGCCGAAGCCATGCGCCGCTATGCGGCAGACGGCGCAGCCCCGTACCATACGCCGGGGCATAAGCAGGGGCTTGGCGCACATCCGCTCCTTTCTGCGCTCATCACGGAGGAGGGGCTTCGTGAAGACGTCTCGCTCATGGAGGAACTCGACGACCTGCATGCACCGCACGCTTCGATTGCCGAGGCGGAGCATCTCGCCGCAGAACTATACGGCGCCGATGCGGCATACTTCATGATCAACGGTACGACGGGCGCGATTCACGCGATGCTCATGGCCGCGCTGGTCCCTGGCGATACGGTGCTCGTGCCGCGCAATGCGCATCGCTCGGTGACGGGTGCCCTCGTGCTCGCGGGCGCCCGTCCCATCTATCTCGCGCCGGAGGTCGACGCGAGGCTCGGCATTGCGATGGGGGTCGCGCCTGAGACCGTGCGGCATGCCATCGAGCGGCATCCAGAGGCGCGCGCCGTGCTGCTCGTCAACCCGACGTACTACGGCGTGACGACCGATCTCGCCGCGATTGCAGATATCGCCCATGCGCACGATATGGCGCTGCTCGTCGATGAGGCGCACGGCCCGCATCTCCGCTTTTCCGAGGCACTTCCCGCGCAGGCGATCGAGGCGGGCGCCGACATGGCGGCACAGAGCACGCACAAGATCCTTGGCGCGATGACGCAGGGCTCCCTGCTTTTGGCGCGCGGCTCGCGCGTCGCGCCGGAACGCGTGCGGCAGGCGTCCAGCCTCCTGCAGTCGACGAGCCCGAATCAGCTCCTGCTCGCCTCCATTGACATCGCGCGGCTTCAAATGGCGGAGTGCGGAAAGGCGCGCGTCGGCGCGGCAGTCCGCCTCGCGGAGCATCTGCGCAGCGCGATCAACGAAATCGACGGGCTTTGGTGCTTCGGACGTGCGTACTTGGAGGCGAAAGGCCGGTATGATCTCGATGTCACGAAGCTCACCGTGAACGTCGCGGGGCTCGGGCTGACGGGCGTCGAAGCGGGATCCATCCTGCGCCACCAGTACAAGATCGAATGCGAATTGTCCGATGCGCGCAACGTGCTCTTTATCCTATCCTATGCCGACGGCGAGCGCGAGGCGAAGAAGCTCCTTTGTGCGCTTTGCGCCCTTGCGACGCATCGAAGGGAGGCCCATGCGATTCCTGCACCGCCGCCGCTTCCTCCCATCCCCGCGCAGGCCATGGCGCCGCGCACGGCGTTTTTTGCCCAAAAGGAAGCCGTCCCGTTTTGGGCGGCAAAAGGGCGCACGGCAGCAGAGCAGGTTATGTTCTACCCGCCGGGCATTCCCGTACTCGTGCCCGGCGATGTCGTGGACGAGGCGAGCCTTTGCTATATCGCGGCGGGCAAGCAGCTCGGACTGAACGTCAGCGGAGCGGAAGATGCGGCACTGGAGCGCTTGCTCGTCGTGCAGGAATAAAGGGAAGAGGAAATGAAACAAGGAAAACTCATTACGATCGAGGCGGGGGACGGCTCCGGAAAGGCGACGCAGACGAGACTGCTCTGCGACCGGCTGCAGGCAGAGGGGCGCCGCGTGCGCCGCATCGCATTCCCCGTCTACGAGTCGGATTCTTCGGCGCTCGTCAGGATGTACCTCGCGGGCGATTTCGGTGCGCATGCGGACGATGTCAGCGCCTATGCGGCATCGACGTTCTTTGCCGTCGATCGCTACGCCTCGTACCGCACGGCGTGGAAGGCGGACTACGAGGCGGGTGCGATCATTCTTGCCGACCGCTATACGACGTCGAACATGGTACATCAGGCGGTCAAAATCGAGGATGCCAAAGAACGCGATTCGTTCCTCGACTGGCTTTGGGATTTTGAGTTCGCAAAGCTCGGCCTCCCCGTGCCCGACAGGGTTATTTTCCTCGATATGGCGCCCGATGTCGCCGACCGCCTCATCGAGGCGCGCGCAAAGAAGGAACACATGGCAAAAGACATCCACGAGAAAGATCGGGACTACTTGCGTCGCTGCCATGCGGCGTACTGCATGCTCGCTGAAAAGTACGGCTGGCAGCGAATCGCCTGCAGCGAAGGCGGCGCGCCGCGCGCCCGCGCGGCGATCCATGCAGACGTCTACGCGGCCGTGCAGGCCGTATTGGATTCCCATGCGGCAGGCGGACGTGTGCAACAGAAGAAGAGAACGAAGGAAGGAACGCTATGATCAAGGAAGTGCTCGTCGTCGAAGGCAAGATGGACGTCGTTGCCATTGGCAAAGCCGTCGAGGCGGACTGCATCATCACGGAGGGATTCAACCTGAAGCCCCGCACGCTCAAGAATATCGAAGAGGCGGCCAAACGGCGCGGCATCATCATCCTGACCGATCCCGACTCAGCGGGCGAGCGCATCCGGAAATTCCTCGCGAAGCGATTCCCCACCGCAAAGCACGCATTCGTGCCGCGCGAGGAAGCGACGGCTGCGGGCGACATCGGCATCGAGCAGGCGAGCCCCGAATCGATTCGCCGCGCACTTGAAACGGTGCGCACGCTCGGATGGGCATCGTCCGAGCTGTTCACGAGCAAGGATCTCATACGAAACGGGCTCTCGGGCGGAGCGAATGCATCGGCACGGCGCGCGCGTCTCGGCGCACGGCTTGGGCTCGGCTTTGCGAACGCGAAGACGTTCCTCCTGCGCCTCAACCACTACGGCGTGACGCGCGAGGAGTTCGAGCAGGCACTTACAGAAATGGAAATGGAGGAAGAGGATGGACGCTGAAGCGAAGGGAATCCGTCCGAAAATCGCGAGCCGTGAGGTCACGCAGCATATCCTGAAGGCATTCGGCCTTCGCACGGTCCGGAGCTTTGGACAGAATTTCCTCATCGACGCGGGCGTCGTGCGCGGCATCGTCGAAGCGGCAGACCTCCGTGAAGGCGACCATGTGCTTGAGGTAGGCCCCGGCATCGGCACGCTGACGCAGGCGCTCGCCGAGACGGGGGCGCAGGTAACGGCGGTCGAGATCGATAAAAAACTGCCTGCCGTGCTCGCCGAGACGCTCGCGGGATACGACAACGTCACCATCGTGCCGGGCGATATCCTAAAGGCCGACATCCCTGCCATCATGGGAGAGGGCGCATTCAAGGTCGTCGCGAACCTTCCGTACTACATCACGACGCCGACCCTCATGACGCTCCTCGAACACCGCCTGCCGATTACGGATATCGTCACGATGGTGCAGAAGGAAGTCGCTGCGCGCATGGTCGCGCGGCCGGGCGGCAAGGACTACGGCGCGCTTTCCATCGCCGTCCAGTACTACACCGAACCGCGCGTCGTCATGGACGTGCCGCCGCGCTCCTTCCTGCCCGCGCCTGAGGTCACGAGCTGCGTCACGCACTGCCGTGTGCGTATGGCGCCCGCTGTCCCCGTGCAGGACGAACCATGCTTCTTCCGCGTCGTCCGCGCCGCATTCGGCCAGCGACGCAAGACACTCGCCAATGCCCTGAGGGGCGGCGGCTTTCCGAAAGAAGCGATCCGCGATGCCCTGGAGCACGCAGGGATCGATCCGACGCGGCGCGGCGAGACGCTCTCTCTTGCGGAGTTCGCACGTCTCGCAGATGCGTTCTGAGGGCATTTGCGAGGCGTACTTCATGTGCATTTCTTTTATGATTCTAGGAAAGTTGGTATAGTATGGCAGAAACCGCATGGTCCATCCTGCCGCCGATCATCACGATCGTTTTGGCACTATGGACGAAGGAAGTCTACATGTCGCTCATCATCGGCATATTCTCCGGCGCAATGCTCTTCACGGGCGGCAGCGTCCTGGAGTCGATCCTCACGATGTTTGCCGTCATGGCGGACAAGGTCGGGAGCAACGTCAACATCCTCGTGTTCCTCGTCATTCTCGGCATCCTGGTCGCAGCGATTTCGCGCTCGGGCGCGACACGCGCCTATGGCGAGTGGGCGGTACGCACGATAAAAGGGCGCCGCAGCGCTTCGCTCGTCACGGCACTTCTTGGCATCGTCATATTCATCGATGATTACTTCAACTGCCTTACGGTCGGCACGGTCATGCGCCCCGTGACGGACCGGTTCCAGATCGCGCGCACGAAGCTTGCCTACATCATCGACGCGACGGCAGCGCCGATCTGCATCATTGCGCCCATTTCGAGCTGGGCGGCGGCCGTCGGCTCATCGCTGCCAAAAGATTCCACGATTGACGGGTTCTCGCTCTTTTTGCAGACGATACCGTTCAACCTCTACGCATGGCTTACGATTCTCTTCATGCTTTTCATGATATGGACGGGACGGGACTTCTCCGCCATGGGGCGCAGCATCGCGGCGAACAATGAAAAATTTGAGATCCCGAAAGAGTATCAGGACACTGCGGAAGCATCCGTGAGCCACGATGAGGGACACGGCACGATGATCGACCTCATCCTGCCGCTCATCGTGCTCATCGCCGCCTGCGTCTACGGCATGCTCTATACGGGCGGCATCCACGAGGGCAAGGGCATCGCAGACGCATTCGCGAACTGCGATTCATCGAAGTCGCTCGTGCTCGGCTCGTTCATCGCTTTCGTGTTTACGGGGTTTTTATACCTGCTGCGCCGCATCGTCACGTTCAACTCGTTCTGCGACAGCTTCGGCTGGGGCTTTAAGGCGATGACGCCCGCCATCTTCATCCTGTGCCTCGCTTGGACGCTCTCGGGGATCTGCAGCAAGGAGTACCTCAATCTCGGCGGCTACGTCGGCACCGTCGTTGCGGCGAATGCGTCCATCATGACCTTCCTGCCGCCGATCTTCTTCCTCGTCGCCGCATGTCTCGCATTTGCGACGGGCACATCGTGGGGCACGTTCGGCATCCTGATCCCGATCGCGATTGCCGTGCTCGGCGTGGAGACGCCGGCGCTCCTCACGATCTGCGTCGCTGCGATCCTGTCGGGGGCCGTCTGCGGCGACCACGCCTCGCCGATTTCGGATACGACGATCCTCGCTTCGGCAGGTGCGCAGTGCCATCACCTCGACCACGTCCGCACGCAGATCCCCTACGTCGTCGTCGTGGCGTCCTGCAGCCTTGTCGGCTATATCGTCGACGGCATCGTGACGAACGGCTGGGTTGGTCTTATCGTGGGCATCATCTGCCTCGTCATCGTGATGATCGGCATCACGATGCGTGTTCCATCGCTCGACTGTGAAAAGGGAGGCGATTCACATGCTGTTTGACAGCCATATGCACACGCGGTTCTCGGCGGACTCGGAAATGAAGGCGAAAGACGCCGTCGAAAAAGCGGCTTCGGAAGGAATCGGGATCGTCTTTACCGAGCATCTCGACTACGACTTTCCGAGCGAAGCAGACTTTACGTTCGACCCTGAAGCGTATTGGAAGGAATACGAACCGATTCGGAGCCACACGCTGCGGCTTGGCGTCGAAGTCGGCATGCGCGCATCCACGGAAAGGCGTAGCCGTGCCTTCATCGCGCGCGTGCCGTTCGACCTCATCATCGGCTCGCTCCATATCTTGGGGGGCAGGGATCTCTACGATGCGGAGGCATACGAAGGAAAGGAACGCGCGGATGTTTATCGTCAGTACCTTGCCAAAATGGAGGCGGGCATCCGTTCCCATGATTTCATCAATGTGCTCGGGCATATCGACTATATTGCGCGCTATGCGCCGTATGAAAACCCCGATCTCACGTATGGCGAGTTCCGTCCCGAAATCGATCGGGTCCTTCGCGCCGTCATCCAGACGGGAATCGTCCTCGAACTCAATACACGGCGTCTCGGCGACCGCCATGCGATCAAAGAACTCGTGCCCATCTATCAGCGCTACTACGACCTCGGCGGGCGCTACGTGACGTTCGGCGCAGATGCGCATCGTGCCATGGATGTCGGCAAATACTTCCGCGAGGCGGAGGAGATCGCCGATCAGACCAATCTTCAGATCGTGACCTACGTCGAACGTCGCATGGAACGCTGCTGGCGTCCATAAGCGAGGAGGAGAGCACATTGAGTTTTGCCTATATCACCGAGGAAGGAGCATGCATTCAAAAGCGTGGCGGCGTCTTTGTCGTAGGGCGCAATAGGGAGACCATCATGGAAATCCCGGAAGAAGTATTGGAGGGGCTTGTGCTCGTGGGAAATGTGCAGGTCTCTTCGCGGGCGATGACCGAACTTCTGCGTCTCGGCATACCCGTCACATGGCTATCGCATACGGGACGATTCTTTGGACGGCTTGAATCGACGCAGCATGTCCAAGTGTTTCGGCAGGAAAAGCAGGTCTTGCAGCGAGGATCGGCATTTGCCCTTTCGCTCGCGAAGAAATGCATTGCGGGCAAAGTGCACAATCAGTGGACGATCTTGCGGCGTTACATCCGCTACAATGAATCGCCGGAAATTCAAAAAGCGGTACGCCAGATTTTGGCGCTCCGCAAGCACATCTTTCAGTCGGAAACAAGCGAGCAGCTCATGGGATATGAAGGAATCATGGCACGCGAGTACTTTCAGGCACTTGGGCGTATGGTGCCGCCCGCGTTCGCCTTTTCGGTGCGAAGCAAGCAGCCGCCGCTCGATGCATTCAATGCGATGCTCAGCCTAGGCTATACGCTTCTTCTATACGAAATCTACACTGCGCTTGGCAATGAAGGCCTTCATCCATACTTCGGCTTTTTCCATGCGCTCAAAAATCGCCATCCTGCGCTCGCGTCAGACCTCCTGGAAGAATGGCGCGCCGTTATCGTGGATTCCATGGTGCTGAGTCTCGTCCATCGTCATGAAATCAAGCCGGAGCACTTCGAAAAGAACGAAGATGGAACGCCTGGCGTATTCCTTACGCGTGAAGGGCGTGCGATATTCTTCCGCGCCTACGAAAAGAAAATGCGGACAAAGAACAAGTATATGGAAGGCAGTCACTCCTACCGTCATACGATTGGCCGCCAAGTCGCACAGTACGCACAGGCGATGATGGCGCAGAACCTTGAGATGTATGAACCGATTTTTCTAAGGTGAGCACTGATGATGGATTATGAAGAAAATGAATTTATTGCAGAAGATACGCGTCGTTTCATCATCCTCGTCATCTATGACATTGTAGAAAACAAACGGCGCAACAAAATGGTCAAGTGTCTTGAAAAATATGCCGTGCGCGTCCAAAAATCTGCATTTGAAGCATTTCTTACAAAAAAGAAATATGATAAAATGGTAGAAGAAACGTGTAAGCTTATCGATGCGGATACGGACTCCCTGCGAATCTATCTGCTTGCGAATCATACCATGGTGCGTTCGTGGGGGATAGGCGATCGCCATGTGGAAGATGTGATTATTTTTTGAATCACTCCCGCGCCAGCCTGCAAAAGGGAAGAGCATGCATCGGAGGCAAAACCGAGGTCAAAGCTTCCCCGACAAAGCCTCACTCCCGCAAACAACGAAAAAGCGGTTGGCGCACAAGGCGTCACGAGGATAGGATTTTCAAAACATTGCCCCGAAAGGGGACGGAAACTAGATTCCGCGCTCATATTTCCAATAGGTGGATTCGCTAGATTTTCAAAACATTGCCCCGAAAGGGGACGGAAACCAGGATTGCAAGAAGAGCAACAAACGACAGGCGCATATCATTTTCAAAACATTGCCCCGAAAGGGGACGGAAACATATTTCGCCGCTTCTGTTGCATCGCCACTTTTGTCCATGATTTTCAAAACATTGCCCCGAAAGGGGACGGAAACTCCATTCCTGTTTTGTGAACTGGAACTCCAATATATTGTATTTTCAAAACATTGCCCCGAAAGGGGACGGAAACCATAGTCTCCACGCTCCTTTGCTTTCTGAAACTCGACATTTTCAAAACATTGCCCCGAAAGGGGACGGAAACTCATCCCGCGCAGCTCTAGCAACACCCGCCAGATGTGCGCATTTTCAAAACATTGCCCCGAAAGGGGACGGAAACCATCGCAGAAGATCGCGATGCGCTCCAGCATAATTGCATTTTCAAAACATTGCCCCGAAAGGGGACGGAGAATGTTGTCGTTGCATTTTGTTTTCGTTGCTATAATGAAACATTGAAAGTATCGAAGATTTCGATTTTCGCAAAGAATAGACCTTTCTAGGCGTGAAATCATTCGGTACGTTTTTTTGTTCGCTATAGCAGGAAACCTAGGCAATAAATAATAGATGATATAAAATTAAATTAGAAAGAGGAAATATTGTATGATGAAAAGAATATAAAAGAATATAAGGAAAATCAAAGATTTTATTATGAATCTTGTTAAAGGAGATGATGCCATGGATGTTTTGCGCGAGAAAATCTTGCGAGCGGCTTTATTGCACGATATTGGCAAACTGGTGCTTCGTGCAAAACTTGAGCAGCGAACGCATTCATCCGTTGGCGTGGATTTTCTGAGAGGCTTTGCTACGGAGGCGGATACAGACATCCTTCGTGCAATCGGGCATCATCATGCGGCGGATTTACGATCCTTGAAGGCTGACTATTGCGACATCAGTTATCTCATTTACGAAGCAGACAATCTTGCGGCAGGAACGGACCGACGTACACGCTCCAATGGTGAAAGCGGGTTTTCGGCAGCGATGCCATTAGCGAGTGTGTTCAATGTGTTCGGCGATGGGGATGCTGCGGAGAACGCCTTCTATCTGCGCGGACTGCGTGATGAAGGGGCAAGGCTTTATCCGGAGCCTAAGGAAGCAATTCGCGCGACACAGAGCGCGTATCTCGCACTCTATCGTGATTTGGAGGATAATTTCCGGCAGAAATCTCCATTTCGTATGTCGATCCATGAGCTTTTGCGGGTGCTGGAAGGCATCTTGAGCTATGTGCCATCGAGCACGGCACGCGGCGAGGCGGCGGATATTTCACTCTATGATCATCTGCGCTTGACCGCGGCTTATGCATTGGCGATGTATCACTACTGTGAGTCGGAGGGGGTACAGGATTATCAAGAGGCGTTCGTTTCGCATGCGGATCGTTGGCGGGCGAAGCCGATGTACTTGCTCGCGTCGGGGGATTTGTCGGGCATACAGGATTTTATTTACACCATCCCATCCAAGGGAGCGTTGAAGAGCCTGCGCGGACGGTCCTTTTATTTGGAAATCCTTTTGGAGCACATCGCCGATGAGCTTTTAGAGGCAGCAGATCTTGCGCGTCCATCGCTTCTCTATACAGGCGGCGGGCACTTTTACATGCTGCTTCCCAATACAGTGGACATGACGGACCGGATTGACGCCGCCCGCGAAACGGTGAACGATTGGATGCTCACGCATTTTGGGACGCGCCTGTCCTTTGCGATGGCGTCCGTTCCTTGCTCAGCACAGGATTTCCTTTCGGCGGGCACGCAAGATGCATTCGCGCGTGTCGGTGAAGCACTTCAAAAGGAGAAGACGAGCCGCTACTCACTGCCGCAGCTCAAGGCGCTGTTCTCGCCGACAAGTGCATACAACCATGTGCGGGATGCGGCACGCGAATGTGCGATATGCCATACGTCTGCGGCGGTGCTTTCTCCGTATCCTGCGGATGAGGCGGGGGCAGAGGCGTGCCCGATGTGCGGTGGATTGTATCGCTTCGGGCAGCGTATCTTACAGGCGGAGGTCTTTTGCGTCTTGTCGGAACCGGAAGAGGACGCATTGCCTCTTCCGAGCATGGCAGGCACGTGCTGCCTTGCGGCAAAGTCGCTGGCGGAGGTGCAAAAAGGCATAGTTTCGGCGCGCCGCCTGTATGTCAAGAATCAAGTGCTCACGGGAAAGCGTCTCGCGACGCATCTTTGGATGGGCGATTATGTCGCGAGAGGCGAACGCGGTGAAGTGCTTGAGTTTGAGGATTTGGCGCAGCGCGCGGGCGGATTGCATGACGGGCTCGGAATTCCGCGCATCGGTGTGATTCGCGCTGACGTCGACAATCTCGGTGCAGCGTTTCGTGCGGGCTTTTCTGCGCAGTATGCGACATTGACGCGCACGGCGGCGCTTTCCCGTCAGTTGTCGCTCTTCTTCAAGCATTACATCAACGCGCTCTGTGCGGGCGAGGTCAATGGCATCGGGGAGAGCGAGCATGAGAAGTTCTCCCTTTTCGGCGCGCCGAAAGAGACGCCGCGAAAGGTGCATGTCATTTATTCGGGTGGGGACGATCTCTTCCTCGTTGGGGCATGGGATGAAATCATTGAGTTCGCCGTGGATCTCTATCGGGCGTTTTCCCGTTTCACGGGAGGCAGGCTTCACTTCTCGGCAGGCATTGGGCTCTTTCGCGCGGCCTATCCCATTTCGGACATGGCACGACGCGTGGGCGAGCTTGAGGATGCGGCAAAAGCGCTCCCCGGAAAAGACGGTGTCGCGCTTTTCGGCATAGAGCAGGAAGCGGGGCAGAAGCCGCGCGTTCAGGCGTACCATTGGCGCGATTTCATCGAGGGCGTATGCGGAGAGAAGCTCGCCTTTTTGCGCGAGCATATTGCTTTTGAGCGGACGGATGCGCGTCGCATTACGATGGGAAAGAGCGCACTCTACCGTCTGCTCGCGCTTTTTGCAGCAGATGGCGCGTCGATCTCACTCGCTCGCTTCGTGATTTTTCCGTGGCGCAGTTCTCGCTTAGCGGAGCGAAGCATGAGGAAGAAATGGAAACGGTCGCACAGATGCTGGAGGAAGGCGGGGGACTGGTATGAGCTATGTCCTCTATCCGCTGACGTTTGATGCTCCCGTCCACTTTGGTGCGGCGGGCGAGGGCGGCGGTCTCACGCGAACGGAGACGGCATTTCCTGCGGATTCGCTATTTTCGGCGCTCTGCGCGGAGCTTGCCGCATCCGACGAAATGGAAGCCTTGGATTCGCTGCTGGAAAAGGCGAAGGCAGGGAAGCTTCGTCTTTCCAATCTTCTGCCATGGCAGGCGCTGGATGGCGAAGAGATGGCGTTTTATTTGCCGCGCCCCCTTTTGGTGCAAGGGGAGGCACTGCCATGCGGCGCATCGTATACGGAGTCGTGCGAGAAGGCGACGGCGTACAAGCGGCAGAAAAAACTGCGCTATCTTCGTGCGAGCCGCCTGCAGGCCTATATGACGGCACGATCCAGTGGAAACGCATTTCCAGATGAGGAAGTGCAGCTTGGCAGCGCTTCGCTGCGCCAGCGCGTGAATTGCCGTAAGGCGATGACGCTTCCTTATTTCGTTGGGCAGTTCGATTTTGCGCCCGGCGCAGGACTCTACCTTGTCGCGTATCTTGCAGACGAGGCGGATGCGGATTGGCTGCGGGAGATTCTGACACTTGTCGGTGTGAGCGGCATCGGCGGCAAGCGCAGCAGTGGATACGGTGCGTTTCATTTGGCGGATGATCCGATTTTTTTAGAGGAAAACGGCATCTATGAAGACGACACGGCGCTCTATGCGCTGCTCATGGCAGAGGCTGCACCGCAGCAGATGGCCATCGCATCCGTTTTGCCGAAAGAGGATGAGATACGGCTCGTGCAGCAGGGCTCGTATCGCCTGCGCAAGAGCGGCGGATTTATCGGAGGCGTTCGCCTTGCCGCAAAGAAGGATTCTGTCTGCATGGTCGAGGCAGGCTCGTGCTTTGCACAGCGCATGGAAGGTCGTATTGTGAGCCTTGGCGAGGCGGAGGGACATCCGATCTATCGGTATGGCTGCGGGCTTTTCGTCGGGATAGCGGGGGATATGGGATGAAACTGGCAAGGCAGGCATTGGATCTGGTATGCGTCGCTCCCGTTCATGTCGGGAACGGCACGACGCTGAAGGCCCACGAATATCTGTTTGACAAGCGTCGGAAAGAGGCGCTTTTCCTGCGCGAGTCCGCGTGGATCCCATTTCTCGCAAAATACGGGCTGACGGATGACTTCGCGCAGTACATTGAGGATACGGCGCGGAAACTCAATGGAAAGGGCAATTTCAAGGGATCGTATTTATGGGACTACCTGCACGCGAAGCGGATCGCTGAGCGAGAGATTCGCGCGCTTGCCATTCGCCGTGCGCAAGTGTTGGTCGAGAAGGACAAAGGCTCGGCAAACGACATCGCCCTGCAGGCTGCGCTTGCCGATGGGCGTCCCTATATTCCCGGCAGCGCGGTGAAGGGCGCCCTGCGGACGGGGCTGCTCTATCGTTATCTGAAGCAGCACGAAGCGGTGCGCGAGCGGTATTGGAACGAACTTTTGCGTAAAGTGCAGTGGGAGAAGATTGACAGGACGTGCAGCGCTGTCATCCAATCCCTCGAGACGGAAGCCTTCCATTGCCTCGGGGCGAATCCGAAAAGCCGCGATGATGCGGTCAACAGCGTCCTGCGCGGGCTGCGCATCAGCGATGCCGCAGTGCTGGAGAAGGAAAAAGACACGGTCATTTTGCAGAAGACGGACGCGACGCAGAAGACGAGCCGCGATGGCAGGCAGGCGCATACGATATCGCTCTTCCGCGAGTGCATTCCGGCAGGCAGGCGGCTTCGGTTTTCCATCACGGCGGATTTTTCCATGCTGGAGAAGATTGGCATTTCATCCATTGCGGAGATTGTGCAATGGACGCGCGCCTATACGCAGGACGGGCTTTCGTGGCAGCGCAAGTTCTTTGGTGGGGCGTATGGCTACGTATTCGATGAGGCGGAAGAGGCGGATCTCTTGCTGGGCGGCGGCACGGGATTCCTGTCGAAGACGATTGTGCGTGCGCTCGCGCCAAGCGAGGAGGCGGCGCGGGATTTTACGGCAAGACTCCTCGACAAGAAATTTACGAAACGCGATAAAAAGACAGGAAAATGGGTTCCCGCCCACAAGCACGTGATACAGGACGGCGCGCTTTCGCCGCGCACGCTGAAGCTCGCAGCGTACGGGCAGGATACATGGGCATTGGGCCTTTGCCGCCTTGAGGAGGCAAAGGGATGCTGAGGCGCTTCGGGATCCCGCTTGCGTTTCCGGAAGGCGAACGCGTCGCGGCGTCGATGGGGTCGGTTCTCCATGGCGCACTCATGGAGCGCATTCCCCGCAGCATGGCGGAGCATCTTCATATACAGGGCATGCGCCCCTATAGCCAAAGCCTCCTGTTTTCAAAGGAACGCGGACAGGCATATTGGCGCTTCGGCGTGCTCGATGACTGCGTCGCGGAGGCGTTTTGCGCTGCCCTTTCCCGCGATGCGGAGCTAAACTTGCGGCAAAAGGGGTATTCTGTCCGCATGGGCGCGATAGAAATGCAGGAAGAAATCTCGTTCGAGGACCTTGCGGATTCTTTTATGGAGGCGAAAGAAGCACCGCGCGGTGTGACGCTGTCCTTTCTGACGCCGACGAGTTTCAAGCGGAAAGGAGCGTACTGCATGATGCCGGAGGCACAGCTCATCGTGCAAAGCCTTGTCATGCGATGGAATCTCTTTTCTAGGACGATTCGTTTGGAGGAGGAAAATATGGCGGAGCGTCTTGCGGGCTGCTGCAAGGTCTCGCGCTACGCACTGCATTCGGAGGATTTTTCGCTTGAAGGCCGTCGTATTACGGGATTCCGCGGCATGCTTTCCTGCCGCTTTGGCGGGACGGAGCTCGCACGGTGCGTCCTTGGGCTTCTCGGTGCCTTTGCACCGTTTGCCGGAATCGGCATCAAGACGGCGCTTGGCATGGGGGCAGTCGCTGCGAGGGCATGGGAGACCCGGGCGAAAAACGAGAGGATCGTCGAGGAGACGGATTCATAAGCAGAAAGAGGAGAATGCACGTGGGAAGCTATGATTACCTGATTGTCGGTGCGGGGCTTTTCGGCGCGGTATTCGCGCATGAGATGAAGGCGCGCGGGAAGCGCTGCCTCGTCCTTGAGCGAAGGGCGGCGATCGGCGGCAACGTCCGCACGGAGGAGCGCGATGGGATTCAGATCCATTGCTACGGCGCGCATATCTTCCATACGAATGACCGCCATGTTTGGCAGTATGTCCATCGCTTCGCCTCGTTCAATCAGTTCGTCAATTCGCCGCTTGCGAATTTCGGCGGGATGCTCTATCACCTGCCTTTTAACATGAACACATTTCGCGAGATGTGGGGCGTGCGCACGCCGGATGAGGCGCGCGAGCGGATCATGGCGCAGCGGGCAGAGGTCAAAGGCGAGCCGCGGAATTTGGAGGAACAGGCAATCTCGCTCGTCGGACGCGATATTTACGAAAAGCTCATCAAGGGCTATACCGAAAAACAGTGGGGGCGGCCGTGCAGCGAGCTCCCCGCCTTCATCATCCGCCGCCTGCCCGTGCGCTATACCTACGACAACAATTACTTCAACGCACGCTATCAGGGGATCCCGATTGGCGGTTACACGCGGCTTGTCGCCAGGCTGCTGGAGGGGATCGAAGTGCGGACGGGCGTTGACTACAACATGGCCCGCGCGCAGTACGAGGGGCGGTTTGGGCATCTCGTCTACACGGGCGCACTCGATGCGTACTTTGGATACAGGCTCGGCGCGCTCGCGTACCGCGGACTTCGCTTTGAGACGGAGCGCCTTGAGATGGAGAACTATCAAGGCGTCGCCGTCATGAATTACACGGAAGCGGACATCCCCTACACGCGCGTCATCGAGCACAAGCATTTCGAGTTCGGCAAGCAGCCCGTGACGTGGGTCACGCATGAGTACCCCGCGGAGTGGAAGCGTGGGGATGAGGCGTACTACCCGATCAACGATGCGGGAAATCAAGCGCTTTACCAGAAGTACGCGGCACTCGCCGCGAAAGAAGAGAATCTCATCCTAGGCGGCAGGCTCGCGCGTTACCGTTACTGCGATATGGATCAAGTCGTGGCATCGGCGCTTGCGGCGGCGAACGAGCAGGAAAAAGTCGATTGATTTTTCTGTCATGTATGTTATACTATACACAAGTGGCTTTTTAATCGTAATGCCATCTGTCACGCAGCATGCTTGGTAGGAGGAAAGGGACATGGAAACGAAGTACGACGTCCAGATCACAGCAATCGGAAACTTGGCTCGATCGTTCTTGGAGAACAACAACAGTGCGATTTTGCTCGACGAAGGAGTCCGCCCGAATCTCTCGGACATGGTCATCGAGCATACGCAGGGCGAACTCAAGGCAGACGTCAAGGCCGGCGACACGCTGCTGATGGGCGACATCAAATTCCGCGTCGAAAAGGTCGGCGACGATGTGAATGCGAATCTGCGCGAAGAGGGGCACTGCACGCTCGTTTTTAATGCGGTCGGATCGATGCCGGGACAGATTTTGCTGAAGGGCCCGTCGCTTCCCGTTCTGACGGTCGGCGCACACGTCACGATCACAAAATGAGGCTCCGAGGAAAAGGGGTTGCCATACAGGTCGTTTTCCTGTATAATAGCTGTTGTCCGACACTTAGGCACAGGGGTATCGCCAAGTTGGTAAGGCACGGGTCTCTGAATCCCGCATGCGTTGGTTCGAGTCCAGCTACCCCTG
>PPYE01275313.1_pt1 | contig 40560 bp, 30 predicted proteins | sample 1559881 | NCBI WGS metagenome assembly PPYE01 (sample SAMN08240022, study PRJNA423297) | Human gut metagenome, whole genome shotgun sequencing project. | reverse complement strand
CAATGCTTGTCACACTATCTGGAATTATTATGTCTGTTAAACCTGTACAATATTCAAACGCATCATTTCCAATGCTTGTTACGCTGTCTGGAATCGTTATCGTTGTTAAATTTGTACACCAACCAAATGTATCGTTTTCAATACTTATTATATTATTTGAAATTCTTATATTTGTTAAACTTGTACAATAATAAAATGCTCTTCCTCCAATACTTGTCACTCTGTCTGGAATTGTTATATCTGTTAAACTTGTACAATAATAAAATGCATAGCTTCCAATACTCGTCACACTGTCTGGAATCATTACACTTGTTAATTTTTCACAACAATGAAAAGCACCATCTCCAATACTTGTCACGCTGTCTGGAATTGTAAAGTTCCCTGCCTTTCCTCCAGGATAACATATTATAGTTCCCAAGTTTTTATCAAACAATACTCCATTTTCGGTCGTATAAGACTTATTATTAGAATCTACTATAATTTCTGTCAAACTTGTACACCCACCAAATGTACTAGCTCCAATGCTTATTACATTGGCTGGAATTATTACACCTGTTAAACTTTTACACCAACCAAATGCAGAATTTCCAATGCTGATCACACTGTCTGGAATCGTTACATCTGCCAAACTTGCACAATCCCGAAATGCATAATCTCCAATACTTGTCACACTGTCTGGAATTATTACACTTGTTAATTTTTCACAATACTCAAATGCACAATATCCAATGCTTGTCACACTGTCTGGAATCGTTACATCGGTTAAACTTGTACACCAACCAAATGTATCATATTCAATGCTTGTCACACTATCCGGAATTGTTATATCTGTTAAATTTTTGCAAGAATAAAATGCATATCTTCCAATACTTGTCACACTGTCTGGAATTGTTATATCCGTTAAACTTGTACACCAACCAAATGTATCGCTTTCAATACTTGTTACACTCTCTGGAATTGTTACATCTGTTAAACTTGTACAATTATAAAATACGCCATCCCCAATGCTTGTCACACTGTCTGGAATCATTACATTGGTTAGCCTTGTACAATATTTAAATGCATAATTTCCAATACTTATCACACTGTCTGGAATCGTTACATCGGTTAACCTTGTACAATCATAAAATGCAGAATCTCCAATACTTGTCACACTGCCTGGAATGATAATACTTGTCAAATTACTGCAAGCTTCAATGTCGTTTGCATTAAATGCACGATCTCCAATACTCGTCACACTTTTCCCATCAATCACAGATGGCAGCTCGATGTCTGTCGAAGAGGAACTTACAAATTTTGTAATCTCTACCGTTCCATCTTCCAGCTCTTCGTACTCCAACTGCAACCCATAGGCAGCCCCGATGTAAGTTTTGTCCGCCGCTTCTGCCGCCAGTTGCAGTTGTGGAAGAGAATCCCGAGCAAGACCAATCGTTCCCCCTGCGAACAGGCAGGCTACTGCCGTGAGAACCGCCATTGACTTATGATACCATTTTTTCATGATGATCACCCTCCTTTCTCTTATTATACACACTATGTACTTTTTTGTCAACTAATTTTTGGGATTCCTAACAAAAAATAGTTTTTAATCGTCTTGACCGATCAATTCGAAAATCAACTTCAAAAATATATAAATTCATATCGCATAAAATGAAAAAAGAAAGTTTCCTCTTTGATTTATGTGTCGGTAATAAAAAATGGTTGACAATAAAATCCAAAAAGTGTATAATAAAGAAAAGGAGGATGATCATCATGAAAAAATGGTATCAAAAAGCAATTGCAGCCTTCACGGCGATTACTTGTCTAGTTACAGCTGGAACAATCGGGCTTGCTCAAGAATCTCTGCCACAACTGCAATTGACTGCAAGAGCAGAAGACAAAGTTTATATTGGGGAATCCTATGGATTGCAGTTAGCGTATAACGAGTTGGAAGATGGAACGATAGAAATTACAACATTTGTAAGTTCCACTTCCACAGATATCAAACTGCCTTCTACAATTGATGGGAAACCAGTCACAAGCATTGGAGATGAAGCATTTCGGTTTTGCAGCAACTTAACGAATATTGTGCTTCCAGATAGTGTAACAGAAATCAATTATGCTGCGTTTTGGGGTTGCAGTAACTTAATAAGTATTACAATTCCAAACGGCGTGGAAAAAATTGGAAAGAGTGTATTTGAAAATTGCGACAGTTTAACAAAGATCTCTCTTCCAAAAAGTGTAACAGATGTGCACTACTATACATTTCAGAATTGTAATCATTTAACCGAAATTGTTGTTGATTCGGATAATGCATTATACGCCTCTAAAGATGGCGTATTATTTGACAAAAATCTAGAACAGCTAATCTGTTGCCCAGCAGGAAAAACCGGATCCTATACCATTCCAGACAGTGTGATAACCATTCAGAATGATGCATTTTACAACTGTAAAAACCTAACAAACATAGAAATTCCAGGCAGTGTTACCGCCATTGCTTATGAGGCGTTTTGGGGTTGTAGCAGTTTAAAAAATGTCACCATTCCAGACAATGTAACAGAAATCAAATCCGAAACATTCGGAAATTGCAACAGTTTAACAAATATTATTATTCCAAATAATGTGAAAAGCATTAAAAATGATGCATTTTATAATTGTACAAGCTTAATGGAACTGATTGTAGATTCTGACAATGAATTTTATTCCTCTGAAGATGGGATGCTGTTCGACAAAAATTTGGAAAATCTAATATATTGTCCGGAAGGAAAGTCAGGAGATATTATCATCCCAGATGGTGTTACAACAATTCAAAATCATGCATTTCAATATTGCAAAAATTTGACAAGTATCGCCATTCCAGATAGCGTAACAAGCATTAATAGTGGTGCGTTTTATGATTGCAGCCGCTTAACCCACGTCACGCTCTCTAATAATTTGACAAGTATTTCTTCCAATACATTTGGGAATTGTAGCAGCTTAAAAAGTATTATCATTCCAGATGGTGTTACAAGTATTGGATATGCTGCATTTGAAGGCTGTAGCAACTTAACAGATGTTATAACTTCAAATAATATAATGACAATTGAAAATTCTGCATTTTATGATTGCAGTAGTTTAACATATTTTATTATTCCAAATAATGTGACTAACATTAATCGAGATACATTTCATGGTTGCAACAACTTGAAAAAGGTTATTATTTCTTATTGTGTAACAGATATTGATATCAGTGCATTTTATGGTTGTGATGAATTAACCGATATTTCTGTGGACTCTGATAATACTTCCTATACTTCTATAGATGGTGTCCTATTTGACAAAAATATGGAAACTCTATTATATTGTCCAGAAGGGAAATCCGGAACGTTTACAATTCCAGAAGGCGTAACATTTACTTTAGATGCATTTGATAGTTGTGATGAATTAACCGATATTATCGTAGATGCAAACGATGCTTCCTATATTTCTATTGATGGGGTATTGTTCGATAAAAATGCAGAAACATTGGTATTTTGCCCAAGAGGAAAATCTGGAATCTACACGATTCCCGATGGTGTAACAAATATTGAAGCAAACGGATTTTATAATTGTAGCAAATTAACAAGCATAAAAATCCCAGATAGTGTGACTAATATTGGAGATTATACATATAATTATACATTTATTAATTGTGAAAAGTTAAGTGCGTTGATTGTGGATTCTAATAATGCTTTCTATACCTCTAAAGATGGTGTCCTGTTTGATAAAGACATGAAAACCTTGTACCGTTATCCAGAAGGAAAAACAACAAAATTATATACAATTCCTGATGGTGTAACCAATATAGGAACAAGTGCATTTGCTCTCTGTAATCACCTAACAAGCATCTCTATTCCAGATAGTGTGACAAATATTGAAACCAATGCATTTAATAGCTGTGGTAATTTAACGAATCTGGTTATTCCAGAAGGTGTAACCGGTATCGGAATTGGTGCATTTTGTTATTCAAATGAACTAACCACTTTGACTTTTCCAAAAAGTTTGGAATATATAGGAATGTGGGCACTTGATAATTGCAAAAGTTTAACAGATATTTATTATACTGGAACAAAAGCAGACTGGAGACATATTTCTACTGGTGAATATGAAATCCCGGATAATATTACTATCCATTATGAATACACAGTTCCTACTTTGGGTAGCTTGGCAATTGGAAAAGTGGAAGTTACAATGGACGAACTGCAAGAAAATAATTATCAGATAACTGTTCCAGTCGATATCAGCAACAATAATAACGGTTGGGATGCCCTGTTATTCGGAATATCTTGGAATACAGATGAAATTGATTTTTGTAAAAGTAATACAGGTAATTTAATTCTAAGTGCTATGAATGATGGTATTTCAATAGTTACTTCTGGTTTTCAGATTCATGATATAGCAGAAGGATGGGTTGCATATGCAAGCACACCATCTTTCGATGGTCCAACCTATGTAAAAGGAGATGGATCCATTCTCAATATAACATTCAAAGTTAATGAGAATGCACAACCGAATGACATCTACTATATTGATGGCCTTGAAAAGGATTGGAACGGTTATCTTTCGAAGGTTCAGCATGGCTCTGATGTCAATAATCAGCCAGCTTCTCAGGGCTATATCAAAATTATAGGTTCTCCTTCTGCAACGACCACCACAACGACGACGACTACCACTCCTACAGTTACAACCTCTGTCGATACTACCACAACGAATGCCATAACCACGACAATTTCCTCTGAAACGAACACATATGGTGATGTGAATTTGGATAATATTGTAGATTTAAAAGATACTATTGTCATAAATAAGTATCTTGCAAATTTGATTCAGTTTTCTGATATGCAACAAGTAAATGCAGATTGTTATCAAGATGGCACTGTCAATGAACAAGATGCAACTACTCTGATGCAATTTGTAATCTTTTTGATTGACGACATCCCAGTTCCTTCTACAGAATAATCAACAACATTTATAATCATAAACAGTCGCTTTTCTGTGCTCTTGTGTGTCACAAAAAAGCGACTGTTTTTTCATATCCACTTCTTGATAACTTTTGCAATCATGAGTAGAATCCATTTTGCTGATATGCCTTATTCCTCAAGCCCACTCTTTAAAAGTAAATGCTGTTTTCCGGACAAGAACTATAAAAATTGTTGTAATTGCAGCAATGATATGATATAATGATAATCAGCATTTTGGTATCCATCAAGGACAACTGTGCGAAACATGATATGGGACATACTACAAAGAATCATCACACAGTAATTTCTAGATTTCCATGTACATTTTACCACTTTTATCGCATCAATTAGAAATAAATATGGTTTATTCTTGATAAACGCCTAGTGGAATTGTTGAAAAAATTACTCATTATGGTATAATAAAATCAGTCAAATTGCCGTAAAAGCGGGAATCGAACGTCAACAACAAGGAGTAAAAACGTGATAGAAAAGCATTACAATGGAGGCTTGACTCGAGAGCAGTTTCTATTTTTTGAAATTCGGATTGTTTCTTCCCTAGTGCTGCAAGGAAAGAGCCGGGATGAAATCGAGCAAGAGATTTTCTCTGAAAATTTATTTCAATTTCCAACAGAAAAAATGATTAAAAGCATTACAAAAACCTGTTTCAAACGAATGGATGCCCTCCATGCACCAGAACTGGTATACCATCTTGCCAACGCTTCGCTTGATATCGCAAAACAAATCAATCTTTATGCGATTATGTGCGAAAATCGCATTGTATATGACTTCCTGACGGAGGTAATTGGTGAAAAATATCGGTCACAGGATTTTACGTTTTCCTCCAAGGATGTCGCAATCTTTTTCATGGAACTTTCTGAAAAAGTGCCTGCTGTTCATACATGGAGTGCTTCTACACTAAAGAAGCTGAAACAAGTTCTGGTACGCTTTTTAATCGAGTGTGATTATCTGGAAAACACAAAATCGCAAACTCTGTTGCCGGTGTATCTCTATCCAGAACTAGAAGAAGTAATTCGGCAAAAAGGCGATCTGGATGCACTTCCAGCATTTAATTGTTTTCATTGAGGGAGAAACCATGAGTAATATTATAGATCAATTGAACGAAGTAAAGAAACGATTTTCGGATGATATCTTTTTAAGCAACAAAGGATTATCGAACGAAGTTGGTATTCATGTGTTTTGTTATGACCCAAGAGAAGAGATGCTGGTTTCCAGTTTCTTTTCTGATTTCATCCAATCTGAAAATCAGGCGTTTCATCTGAAAGAATGCGACCTATACCGAATTTTCTTACAGATTTGTGAGGAAAAACGAATCTTGAACAGCATTCCAGCCATGGAAAAAAAGAAGGGTTCGGATTATCTTTTGAAGCAACTGCAAAAGGCAATTTCACCAGAAGACTTTGTGAAAAAAATGGAATATGAACCGCATACACACGGAGATATTTTGCTGATAACGGGCGTTGGAAAAGTTTATCCGTTCATGCGTTCTCACAATATTCTGGATAATCTTCAGCATATCTTTTCGGATATTCCAGTGGTGATGCTTTATCCTGGTACATACAATGGACAGGCACTTTCCCTTTTTGATGAATTTCAAGATGGAAACTATTACCGTGCATTCAACATGATTTAAGAGAGGACTTTTTTATGCAATTACGAGACATATACAAATCTGACATTAACCGTGACATCAATGGTGTCATTAAAGTTGCACAAGATGATGAACATTCCATCGTTCAGGAACTGTCGGAATATGTGATTACAAAAGAACTGCGTCGTCACTTTAACACTTTTTTGAATCACTATGAACGCTCTCTGGAACAGCCAACAGATAAAATCGGTGTTTGGATTTCTGGTTTCTTTGGAAGCGGTAAATCTCATTTTTTGAAGATGCTCTCGTACTTGCTTTCCAATCGAACCGTTGACGGAAAAAAAGCAGTGGCGTATTTTGCCGACAAATTTGACGACCCGATGATGTATGCACAACTGGAAAACTGTGTAAAAGTTCCGACGGAAACAATTCTTTTCAATATCGATTCGAAAAGCCCTTTGACAAAAGATAAAACAGCCATTTTGCGGATTTTTGCAAAGGTATTTTATGAACATCAGGGATTTTACGGCAACGATTTGAAAATTGCTAAATTGGAACAGTTTATTGCAAAATCCGGAAAGACAGAACCGTTCCAAAAGAGTTTTGAACGCATCAATGGCGGCTCGTGGGAAAGTTCACGGAATTCTTTTTCTTTCTTTGAAGATGACATTGTAGCGGCAATGTGTGAAGCACTTGGCATGAGTGAAACCGCTGCCCGTAATTGGTTCAATGGCGAAGAAGAAATTGAACTGAGCATTGAACAACTTGTGAGTGAAATCAAAGAATACGTGGAAAGCAAAGGAAAAGACAACCGCCTGTTGTTTATGATTGACGAAGTTGGTCAATATATCGGCTCAGATTCTGACCTTATGCTGAACTTGCAAACCATTGTGGAAGAAATCGGAACGAAATGCGGCGGCAGAGTTTGGGTCATGGTAACTTCTCAGGAGGCAATTGACAGCATTACCAAAATCAGCGGCGATGATTTTTCTAAGATTCAGGGACGATTCAATATACGGTTGAGTTTGAGTTCTTCTTCCGTAGATGAAGTCATCAAAAAGCGAATCCTCGCTAAAACAGAAATTGCAGAACAACTGCTCAAGCAGCAATATGAAAAGAATCACCAGGTGCTGAAAAATCTGTTTACATTCAGCCATGCGATACTTGATTTAAAGGGCTACGCCGGCGAGGGTGAATTTGTAGAAACTTATCCGTTTGTTCCCTATCAGTTCCGCTTGATGCAGAATGTCCTTGCAGAAATCAGAAAGCATGGGAACTCTGGAAAGCATCTCTCCAGCGGAGAACGCTCCATGCTTTCCAGCTTTCAGGAAGCAGCACAAGCAATCCAAAACAAAGATGAATTTGCACTCGTTCCATTCTATCTATTCTATGATACCCTTCACACGTTCCTGGACAGCTCCATTCGCCGTGTCATTGACCGTTGCCAAGATGCAGCGAATCATCATGATGGCATCGAACAATATGATGTCAATATCTTGAAGCTCTTGTATCTCGTACGCTATGTAGACGATATCAAGGCAAATGTGGACAATATCAGCATTCTCATGGCAGAAGATATTCGTACGGATAAGATTTCCACCCGTCTTGAAATACAACAGTCCTTGGATAGACTGGTATCGCAAAACTATGTTTCTAGAGCAGGCGATACTTATACTTTTCTGACAGACGATGAACAGGATATTGCCCGTGAAATTCGCAATACCCCTGTAGACAGTGCCATTATTACAAAAGCAATCTCGGATATTATCTTCGGGAAACTGTTTGTCAGCAAAAAATTCCGGTATGGAAAATACGACTTTTCTTATGATGAACGAATTGATGAAACCGTCATTGGTCAGCTGACCAGCTCTATCGCATTGCATTTCATCACCGTTGCTTCAGAAATTTATACCATGGATGATTCCGTTTTCCGGATGAAATCCGCTACCGACAATGAAGTCATCATTGTTCTGGCAGAGAGCCAGCCTTATTTCAAAGAACTGGAAGATGCCATGAAGATTCGTCGCTATGTCAAGAGCAAAAATGTGACACAGCTTCCGGAAATGATTCAAACTATTATCCGAGCAAGACAAAATCAGGCTTCCGCACATGAAAAGCGTGCAGAGGAATTGATTTCTGCTGCCATTGTTGCAGGTCGAATTTATGTTGCAGGCGATAAGCTGATGATGAAAGTTTCTTCAGTGAAAGACTGCGTGGAACGGGCAATGAGCGTTCTTGTAGAAAGCGTTTACACAAAACTGGGATATATCCGGAAAAATTACGACAGTGATGCGGATCTTCTGCAAATTCTGAACGGCAGTAAGCAAATGCTGCTTGCAGGAACAGAATCGCCAAACGCGGAAGCAAGCAAAGAACTGCTGCAATATCTGGAAATTCAGAAAGAACGACAGCTGCCAACCTCTATGGGCGACCTGCAAAAACGATATCAGGCAATCCCCTATGGCTGGCGTGAAATTGACATTGCAGCAATTGTTGCAGAATTGATTGCTGCACAAAAGTTGGTGTTAAAATACGGCGGTGTTATTATCTCGCCGAGTGATAAAAAAATCATAGATTACCTGCGGAAAAAAACAGAAATTGATAAGGCAATCATTGCGTTCAAAGTTGCTCCGCCAACAGCACTAATCAAGAAATGCCGGGAATTTCTCAGCGAATATCATAACTGCACATTGGGTGCAATTCCGGATGATGAAGCAGGGCTGATTCGCTATATCACAGAAAAATTTGATACGGAGCGTGCAGTTCTTCAGGGACGGATTGCAAAAGAATACGCTTTCTCCGCATATCCCGGAAAAAATGTTGTTGAAAATGGCATCAAACTCTGTGAGAAACTGCTTGCACAGAAAAATGACAGCATTGCACTGCTGAAAAAAGCGGTAGAACTACAAGATGATTTCCTGGACTTCTCGGAAGATATTTCCGATGTAGACACCTTCTTCCGCATACAAAGAGAAATTTTCGACCGTGCAAAAGCACAGACAGAACAATTGGACACAGAAAAAGAATATTTCCAGACGGAAAGCGATGCGATTGCTGCAATTTCCAAAATCAAGGAAATTCTTGCAATGCCAAAGCCGTACAAACGAATCAGCGAACTGCCGGAACTGGTGCAGACGATTCAGAACGGATATGCAAAGCTGCTTGTGCAAAAACGAGAAGAAGTAATCAGCGAGATTCAAGCAGCCATGGGTGAATTTCATCAGACTGCGGATGTGAAACAGAGCGACATTGTTCAGCGTGCAGATGCAGCATTCATCGAAAAGCGAACCGCTGCCGAACACGCAGAAAAACTGACCACCCTCGATGCGATGAAAATTCAAATTGGTAACATTCGGCAACAGTATCTGCAAAAGTTGCTTGTTGTTGCAGAACCGAACATTGACACGGTAACCATGAACCGTAGCACAATCTGTCACACGATGCAGTTGAAAAGCGAAGCCGATATTGATCAGTACGTTGCAGAAATCAAAAAAATATTACTGCAAAAGCTCGACGGACATGATGTACTCCATATCATTTGAGGTGAGAATATGAACAAGACTGCAATCAAAAAATTTGCTGTTTTGGCAAGAATCCTGCTGATTCAGGCAGTCACGCAAAAGGCATTTGAATATGAAATCACAGAGAACGGAAAAAACGACCCATCACAGGCAGCGGTCAACGGGCAATCTTTAACCTCTGCGGAGCAAAGCCAACGTGCCCAGCTCATCGCACAAATTCAGGCGAAAGGCTTCGCTTCCACCATGGAAGAAGCTGCCTATACATGGTTTAACCGATTCATTGCTTTGCGATTCATGGAGGTGAACAATTACCTCCCGTCGCACACTCGCATTTTCTCGGATGAAGACGGCAACTTCAAGCCGGAAGTGCTGACCGATGCGGTGAATCTGGAAATCGACGGGCTAGACAAAGAACTCGTACTGGAACTTCTGGAGCAGCAGAAGAACGAGCAGCTGTACCAATACATCATCATCACGCAGTGCAACGCCCTGAACGAGGGCTTGCCGGAGATGTTCGAGCGAATCGGCGGATGGACAGAACTGCTATTCCCGAAGAACTTGCTGCGGGAAGATAGCGTCATTGCCCATATGGTGAAAGATATTCCGGAATCGGACTGGAACGACCAAGTGCAGATTATCGGCTGGCTGTATCAATATTACAACTCTGAGCCGAAAGATAAGGTTTTCGCCAATCTCAAGAAAAATGTCAAAATCAGTGCGGCAGATATTCCAGCAGCTACGCAGCTTTTCACGCCGGATTGGATTGTACGGTACATGGTGGAAAACTCGCTGGGCAAACTCTGGGCAGAGGGTCACGGCAAGCCGGAACATGCTAACTGGAAGTACTATCTGGAAGAGGCAGAACAGGAAGATGCTGTAAAAGCAGAACTGGAGAACCTGCGTGCAGCGTATCGAAAGATTCAGCCGGAACAAATCAAAATCATTGACCCATGCATGGGCAGCGGACATATTCTCGTCTATGCGTTCGATGTGCTGATGGACATCTACACTGCTTGCGGTTGGTCGGAGCGAGATGCAGCAAAGTCTATTTTACGGAACAATCTCTACGGGCTGGACATCGACCGCCGTGCCTATCAGCTGGCATATTTTGCGGTGATGATGAAAGCACGGCAATACAACCGCCGCATTTTCTCTGCAAAAAATCAGCCAAATCTTGCGAATTTTGCGGATGTGATGCATGTAGACATTTCCCTGCTGAGTGGCAGCCTGCGAAAGTTTGCAGAGCAGTTCCAGTTCGCTGACACCTACGGCTCACTGATGACGGTGACGAAACCGGCAGGGCTGGACGAAGCGGTTTCTGCATTCCTGCCGACGTTCGGAATGAATGAACGACAACTGGAAATGATGATGCGAATTGCTCAGATTCTGACACAGAAATATGATGTGGTCTGCACCAATCCGCCGTATATGGGCGGCTCTGGCATGAATGCAACGCTGTCAGACTTCATCAAAAAAAATTATCCAGATTATAAATCCGATTTGTTTTCTGCTTTTGTTATTAAGTGTATGGAAATGGCAAAATCAGAGGGTTATCTTGGTTTCTTAACGCCATATGTATGGATGTTTATTCAAAGCTATGAAAAAATGCGAAATTACATTTATCATACCCGAACGATTGAAACCTTGATTCAAATTGAATACTCCGCATTTGAAGAAGCAACTGTGCCGATTTGTACATTTGTCCTGAAAAATAGCAAAGTATGCAAAAACGGTGCTTATGTGAGATTGGCAGAATTTCATGGCGGAATGGAATTGCAAGGACAAAAAACATTGGAGGCAATTGCAGACCATAAATGCGGTTTTTACTACGAGCGTAATACCGAAAACTTCTCCAAAATTCCCGGTTCTCCGGTTGCTTATTGGGTGAGCGAGAATTTTATGAGAGCGTTTGAAAGCAAGCAATTAGGGGATATTGGAAAAGCACGAAGCGGCTTACAGACCGGTAATAATGATTTGTTTTTGAAATATTGGTATGAAGTAGCACATCATAACATTTCTTTTCAGATGAAAAGCAAAATGGAATATTTGAAAACAAAGAAAAAATGGGTTCCGCAAATAAAAGGCGGAGAATATCGAAAATGGTATGGGAATTTCGATTATGTGGTCAACTGGGAAAATGACGGTGCTGAAATCAAAAAATGTAAAGGATGCCGCTTAAATGCAATGGCAAATGAAGCACTATTTTTTGCAGAGGGGCTGACATGGTCACATACAACTTCCAGCGGATATGGTGCTCGATTTTTGCCGGTTGGCCATCTATTCAATGTAGAAGCCCCCACTTATTTCCCAGATAAAGATAATATCTATTATATTCTTGCGTTTTTGAATTCGTCAATTACACAGGATTATTTAAATATCATAAATCCTACTGTGCATTATTTGGTTGGAAATATTATGTCATTGCCAATTGTGGAAAATTATAATAAAAAGGAACAGATAGATACACTTGTACAAGAAAATATTGAATTAAGTAAAGCCGATTGGGATGCTTTTGAAACCTCTTGGGACTTTGAACGGCATCCGCTGGTGTGATTCTACCCCTCAGTCAAGCCCACGGCTTGCCAGCTCCCCTTTCAGGGGAGCCATGTGTCGTCGGTATCTTGCCTCCCCTGAAAGGGGAGGAGAACCGCCATCGGCGGTGGAGGGGTTATTCACTTGAAACTTTTTGAAACTTTGAGAGGCATCTGTTAGTTTGATCATTTTTGAAAAACTGGTGTGTTATAATTACTTTTGTAGAAGGACAAAAACTTCCTTTTACAAAAATAATTTTTATTAAAATTTGGAGGTAAAACCATGGGAAAAAAACAAAAAATTTCAAAAAAATATTGGAACTTGATGAATGATGCTATATGTGAGTACACAAAGAAAGAGGAGTTTAACCAATATAAAAAGACTTATGAAAATATTGGAAGAATCCACGCGGCATGTATATTAAGAGAAATTCTTGACCAATCAGCTCCTAATACTAAAGATACATCTGAATCTGATTATTTCGAAGTTGATAAAGATGTACTCAAGGGATTAATGGATATTATTTCTGAACAGGAGGAATTTAAAGATCTCATTGATTATTTAAAAAGTATTCTTGATTAAATCGATAAGTAAAAGCATTAATCTTTAATAGCTTTAATAGCCCCTATGTCGATTTTTAGACCAAGGGGCTATTTTTAAAGATTCTGAAAGACATCCGCTAGTGTGATTCTACCCCTCAGTCAAGCCTGCGGCTTGCCAGCTCCCCCATGTGTCGTCGGTAATCTTGCCTCCCCTGAAAGGGGAGGGGAACCGCCAGCGGCGGTGGAGGGGTTCTCTCATGAACAAAAACAAAAGAGGTTTGTTATGGAGAAAGATTATCATTATACTGGCTATCATTCAAATTTAAAGCCAATTGCACGAACTCTGCGAAAAAATATGACCCCACAGGAACGGCACTTGTGGTATGATTTTTTAAGAAATTATCCCATTCATTTTTATCGGCAACGTGTGATTGAACATTATATTGTTGACTTTTATTGTTCATCTGCAAATCTCGTGATAGAAGTAGATGGAAGCCAACACTACACCGTAGAGGGTGAAGAATACGATCGCATCCGAACGGACATTTTAAAGCTGCATCAATTACAAGTTCTGCGTTTCTCAAACTGGGAAATTGACAACCAATTCCCCAGCGTTTGTGCAAAAATTGATGCAGCAGTGAAAGGATAAAATCATGTCAAAATTGATCTCAGACAAATACACCCAATGGGCACAAGAATGCGAAGCCCGTTTCCAAAAACTAAAATCCAACGAAGAGGAACTGAACCGCATCTTCATCGACATCTACGGCTTACAGGATGAGCTGACGCCGGAAGTCGAGGACAAGGACGTGACCGTCCGCCGGGCGGATTTGCAGCGGGAAATCAAGTCGCTGCTCTCTTATGCCGTGGGCTGTCTGTTCGGGCGGTATTCGCTGGATGAAAAAGGGCTGTGCTATGCCGGCGGTGAATGGGATGCAAGCAAGTACAAGACCATCCTCCCCGTGAAAGACAATGTGCTTCCGATTTGCGATGATGACTACTTAGAGAGCGACCTCACCGGAAAAATCGTGGAGTTTGTGAAAATCGTCTACGGCGAAGACACGCTGGAGGAGAACCTCAAGTTCATCGCCGATGCCCTCGGCACAAAGGGTGCAACCCCACGGGAAGCCATCCGGAACTACCTGCTCAACGGTTTCTATGCCGACCACTGCAAAATTTATCAGAAACGCCCGATTTACTGGCTGTTCAGCTCCGGCAAGAAGAACGCCTTCAAGGCTCTGGTTTATATGCATCGCTGGGAGACGACCACCGTCGCTACCGTCCGCACCGATTACGTTCACGAGTTGCAGGAACGCTACCGAACACAACTTTCCATGCTGGGCGACCAGATGGAACACGCAGCACAGTCCGAGCGTGTGAAGCTGAAAAAGCGTCAAGAGAAACTGACTGCACAGCTGGACGAAATCAACGCCTATGAAGAAAAGGTACACCACCTCGCCGGCCGCATGATGGACATTGACCTTGACGACGGCGTAAAGGTGAACTATGCGAAATTTGCAGAGATTTTGGAGAAGATAAAATGACAATCGATACCATTAACCGTACTTTGCAGGAGCGGTTTGCTGCGGAATTGCCCGATTGTTACCAGCGTAGAATTATTTTCTGGTTCGACTCCGACCGAGAGTTTGAAAATATGCTGGATGAACTGGAGCTTCCCGACGTGAAACTTCTGAAACTGACCGGAGATAATTTCTTTGCAGCAAAAATGCTCTTGTCTGAAACAGATACCCAGAGCAATTATCTGGTATACGACCCCCTCACCTATTCCCATCGGGAAGACAACTGGCTGCGAGATATTCAGCTTTACAGCGAGGAATTTCGTGCCGATTTGGTTTCCATGCAGATGGAAGAACTGCATATTCCGCAGACGACACAGCTGCGGCAAGCAATGCGACACTATGTCAAGTTTTTCGACAGTAAAGAACGAGCAGCAAAACTCAAAGATTTCGGCACGCAATACCAGAATGCTGGACAGCTACATATTGACATTATGGCGGTGCTCTGCAATACCAAGCAGAATACCGTACATGGCGTTTTGCGTGCAATTCTCTGCGATTCCCTGTACCATGCAGAGAATACCTGTCTGGAACAAATCGAAAAGTTTGGCAGTATGCAGGCATTGCGGGAGATGACAGCCTGTTATACAGGTTATGCCGACGAAAAATATGAACCATATGACCTTGCAGCACATATCCTGCTCACGGCATTTTCTGCGGTTGGCGATGAAACAGTATTATCCGGCTTAGAGAAATATCTCTCTCCGGAACACCAGCCGGCATGCTATGCTTTCATTGATGAGTGGAATACTTCTGCAGAACAGGAAAAACTGTTCGAGATTGCAGACGATATTACAGAGCGGATGCGGCTTACAGAACGTCTGAAACAGATGGATACAGCAATCCTGATGCAGTCGGACAGTCTGCCCTGTATTGATGCTGTCATCATTGAAAGATTCCTACAGGAAATTGCAGAAAATGTGATTAAAACAGAAGAGATTCTAAAAGTTACAGAAAGCCGCCGTACCGCAAAGTGGTATAACCGCTATGCCTATTTGTATGACGGTCTATATTATATCGCAAAAATGCAGGAATTTCACTATGCTCATATTACAGGTTTCCACTTTGGAACAGAGAAAGAATTGTGGGATTCCTACTGCAAAGAATTGTATTGGATGGATACGTACTACAGACGGCTGCATATGGACTTCCGGAAAAGCCTTTTCAATACATTGGGAACGCTGGATGACTTATTCAAAAGTGCTGTAGTCACTGCGGAACACCTCTACCAGAATTGGTATCTTTCAGAATTGAACGGCAGCTGGAATTCCCTGATTAAAGAATCGGTTGCAGATGGATTTTCACAGAATGGGATTCTCCAACAGTGTGATTTTTATCGGTATGTGGTACAGCCCCTCACCAATGATAGCAGAGTATTTGTCATTATCTCTGACGCTTTGCGGTATGAGGTAGCAACAGAGCTTACCGAAAAACTTTTGCGAGAAACAAACGGTACAGCAAAACAATCCGCTATGCAATCTGTCTTTCCGAGTATCACAAAATTTGGCATGGCAGCCCTACTCCCCCATACATCATTGACAGTTACCGATTCCATGAAAGTGCTATGTGATGGACTGCCAACGGATGGCACAGAAAACAGAGATAAAATCTTAAAAAGAACCAATCCGAAAAACTGTGCCGTAACATATGAAACCCTGCTCACAATGAAGCAATCCCAACGAAGAGAACTTGTCAGCGGTGCAGATGTGGTGTATATCTATCACAATACCATTGATGCTGTTGGAGATAAGGCAAATACAGAACATCAAGTCTTTGAAGCTTGTGCCGATGCACTGGAAGAACTCAAGAATTTAGTCCGTCTGATTGTCAATTCTATGAGTGGTTCGAAAATTCTCATCACTGCTGACCATGGTTTCTTGTATGCTCATGAACCCCTTGCAGAAAGTGAGAAAGTCAGCACAAGTCTTGTTTCTGGAGAGATTCTTGAAAGTGGCAAACGATATCTTCTCGCAAACAACACCTGCAAGTCGGATGTTCTCATGCATATTTCAATGGAAGAATATGCGGATGAATTGGCTGGATTCACACCATTTGAAGCGATTCGCTTTCAAAAGCAAGGTGGCGGCAGTCATTTTGTCCATGGTGGCGTATCGTTGCAAGAATGCTGTGTTCCAGTGATTACATTCAAGAACATCTCAAAAACCTCAAAGAAATTTGTGGACATCAAAAAAGTTCCTGTAAAACTCATCAGCATGACCAGAAAAATCAGCAACAATATTTTTTCCCTTGATTTTATGCAGATGGATGCGGTCAGTGGAAAAATTATTCCTGCAACCTATGAGATTTACTTATGTGATAAGTTTTCAAATCCAGTCAGCAATATACAAACATTAGTTGCCGATAAAACCGGAGAACCACAGAATCGGGTATTCCATATTCGGTTCACCTTGAAAAATGTTGCATTCGATGGAAATGCAGTGTATTATCTCAATATCGTGGACAAGGAAACAGGTGATTTAATTGAACGTACGGAATTTTCAGTGAAGATTGCATTTTCCAACGATTTCGATTTTTAAAGCAATTTTGATAGAAAGGTAATTGCAGCATTTCCCAGCAAATCGGTTCGGAAAGATTTGACTGCACTCATGAAGTTGTATGGACACCGGAAGCTCTGCATAGAAAAGCGGATTGGTTGGTTTAGAAGAGATGGTATAATGCTTTTGATAGACTCCCACATTTTTATGAGATTTTGAATGGTCGTCCGAATCATAATAAAAGAAACCCTTTCCGGAAAATGTCTCTGCTACCTGAAATGGCAGCAGATTTTTTTCTGCACAGGCAAAACAAAACGAAACGCCTGACAAAATCGGCAACTTTTCAAATAATGCAATCAGGCGTTCCTGTCGTTCTTTGTCTGCACATACAAATTCCGGTACATTTGCGATTCCTGCACTGCAAAATACAGCAATCTTTCCCTTTCGGTCGACACCATACCATTCTATATCCATCATTGACAATTCTTCTGATTCGATTCTGGACATCTGGTAAACGTCTACTTCCTCAGACTTCCTCATGATGATAAATTTTCGTCAGAAATTCTTCTAGATTCTTCGCAACAACCGTGACGGCATGGTTCATTTCGTTGTCAATCAGAACAATCCGAGGTTCGCCGTTCTCGTCCACGGCTCTGTAATCCATAAAATACAGGTCATGCCCTGCCGACTGTGTTTCCCCGAATGGAATGCCAATGTTGGGATACTGCCACTCGTTGATCCAGTTATCATACCAATCTGCAAGCCCTTTTCCGTTTGAGGAAATCCCATAAATCACGGAAAGCCAACTCTCTTCATATGCCTCATCAATCCGACCGCCGTTTTTGATGTTTAACAGGGCGAGATAGGATGCTGGAAGCTTCCAACCAATTGCTTTTTCTGTTTCTGCAAGGTCTTTTTCTGTAAAAGGTGGAAAGGTGTCTGCTTCCTCTGCACAAAAAAGTTTTTGTATCTCTATTTCTTCAAAAAAAGCCATCTGTTTTCCTCCTTTCCACCTGCTCTTAGTACGGCAATGTAAAAGTATCTACCTTCCAAATGCCATCTTCCAAGTATAGAGAGAAGCTGTCATTCTTTGTGGTCGAATCTTCCCCATCCGTTCCCGTATAAGTCAAGGCAACGGTAAAAGTCAAGGTATCCTCTGTTGCACTTTCCAAGGCAGTAACGGTTGCTCCCTGATACGTAATGTCTGAACCACGGTCACCCGCCAGTCCATACAGCTTTCCGTCTGCTTCCAGCAGCAACGAATCAAAATCTCCGCTGTGGCTCTTTCTGGAAAAGACTTCATAATACGGTGCTGTTGCATCTGCAATGGTATCATAATCGGTAATATGATAATAGTTTGGCTGGTTGCTGTCCGAGAAATCATACTGGAACATCTGCGAAGTACAGCAATATTGGAACATGGTCTTTGCAGCGGTTTCATACAGTTCCTGTGCCTTTTCCAACCATTCCGAAGTGGTCAGCCCAGTATCTCCAACCAATGCATCTGCATTTGCAATGGTGGTCGTGGTTTCCGTTGTGGAAACTGTTTCGGAAAGCAATGTGGTTTCCGTGCTGGTGGATTCGCTTGCGGATTCTGTTTCTGCAAGCGATGGCTCGGATTCTGTCACAGCTTGTGCGGTTTCTGCGTCGGATGATTCGGTTGTACTGTCTGCAACGGCAATTTGTTCCGGAATATCCGAACTCGGGTCAGAAATGGCATCACAGCCGGACAGACTTACCAACAGACCTGCCGCCAATAAGATTCGTTGAAAACGTTTCATAAAAAATCTCCCCCTTGTTCAACTTTACTGCTTGCTATTATAGCACCTTTTTTATTTGTTGTCAATCTTTGTAATGCATTTCTGGAACTTTATGCATGCAGTTCCGAAACAGAAATGACCTGCATTGCTGGGGCTGTTCCCGTCAGCTGCTGACTCTTTTCATCCGGCTGCGAAATTCCAGCATAGAGCGTGAAGGTTGTTCCATATACGCCACGAGTTCCCTGCTCATCAACGCTGGTAAACGCATTTTTTGCAAGCGGAATGGAAATGGTTTTCTTTGCTCCTGCCGGCAAGAATACCCGCTGGAATCCGCACAAGCTGTGATATGGAACAGCACAGTCTGCATTGCTCTTGATATAGAGCTGAATCACCTCTTCTGTGTCGAAACTGCCCTGATTTTCTGCCGTTACAACCGCAATGCCGTTTTCATAGTGCAAATCCGTGCAGACAACTTTTCCATAGGTCAGCCCATAGCCGAACGGATACAGAATATTTTCCTGCGTATAGCGATAGGTTCGATGCTGCATGGAATAGTCTGTGAATGCTGGCAGTTTCTCTGCATCGGCATAGAATGTTACAGGCAGCTTTCCAGACGGCGAACACTTGCCGAACAGCAAGTTTGCCAATGCCGTTCCGCCCTCCGAACCCGGATACCATGCTTGTATCCATGCTTCTGTTTCCAGCTCCGGACAAATTGCACTGCCCGTTGCAGTTACCAGAACAATCGGTGTTCCAGTTGCCTTGATTTTCTGGAGCAATACCCGCTGCGGTTCTGGCAGCCGTAAATCTGCCTTATCTCCCGAGGCAAACTCGTTTCCAGTATCGCCTTCTTCGCCTTCTAATGTGGCATCCAAGCCGAGGCAGAGAATGACAACATCCGCTGCCTTTGCAACGGCAACCGCTTCTGCATAGCGGTCGCCCGGCTGTGCCAATTCCGAACAGCGGTCTTTGAACAAATGGCAGCCCTCCGCATAGAGCACCCGACCAGAAAAAGCCCGTTGAATGCCCTCTAAGAACGTAATTGCACGGTCTGGCGTTCCGTTGTAGTTCCCCACCATCGCTGCACGGCTATCCGCATTTGCCCCGATTACGGCAATGGTTTTCAGCTGTTCCGCCTGTAATGGTAAAATCTGCTGCTCATTCCGCAGCAATACCATGGAGCGTTCTGCAGCTGCTAGCGATTTCGCCTTGTGTTCCGGACAAGCCAAAACCGTAATCGGCAAATCGGCATAGGGTTCTTGTTCTGCAAACATACCCAGCCGGAAACGGGTCTGCATCACCCGTACACAGGCTTGGAAAATATCGTCCTCGGTAATCTTTCCCTCTTCCAATGCCAACAGAATCTGCACATAGGTACAGCCACAGTTCAAATGGCAGCCGGCTTTCAGTGCCAGTGCAATGGAATCGGTTGCCGTTTCTGTAATTTTATGCGTGGTGTGGAAATCCCGAATCGCCCAGCAATCCGAAACAAAATAGCCGTCAAATTGCCAGTCTTTCAGCTTCTGCATCAGCATCGGGCTGGCACAAGCTGGGTCGCCATTCACCCGATTATATGCCCCCATCACGCTTTCCACTTCTGCATCTTCGACCAACGCTTGAAAGGCAGGCAGATACGTTTCTTCCAAATCCTTTGCAGAAACTTCCGCATCAAAGGTATGCCGAACCGCTTCTGGTCCACTGTGCACAGCAAAATGCTTTGCACAGGCTGCTACTTTTAAATAGTCCCCGTCCTGCTGCATACCGTGCACCATTGCTGTTCCCAGCGTTGCAATCAAATACGGGTCTTCTCCATAGGTTTCCTGTCCCCTGCCCCAACGAGGGTCACGGAACAAGTTCACATTTGGTGTCCAGAGCGTCAACCCCTTATAAATATCTCGGTCGCCCTGCTCGGAACAAGCGTGATACATCGCCCGTGCTTCGGTCGCTGTCACTTCGCCCATTTCCTGCACCAGTTCGGGCGAAAAGGTTGCCGCCATGCCGGTTGCCTGCGGAAACATCGTCGCCGTGCCGGCTCTTGCCAGTCCGTGCAAGCCCTCGTTCCACCAGTTGTAGGCAGGAATCCCCAGCCGTGGAATTGCCGGGGCATCATATCGCAGCTGACTTGCCTGCTCCGCAACGGTCATTTGCTGCACCAACGCTTCTGCTTCTTTTCGATAGGTTCGATACATCTTGATTACTCCTTTCCTGTTCCGCAGAGATACTGTTCTACAATCTCTGCACAATCTTCTACACATCCCACACAAGGACGCTTCTGATAATAGGCAGCGGTTCGTGCTTCGGGTTGGGCGGTTTCGTGTTTTGGTCTGGCTGCCCCGAGCAGTTCCGCACAAATGATACTGCCGTTTTTCTCCTGAAATGCCTTGGTCATTTCCTGTACAACGGCATAAACTTTTTTTCGTGTTGTTAAGTCATTCGGTTTTCCGTTGCTCAGCTTTAACCCTGCCAGCAGTGCCATCGCAGAAACCGCTCCGCAGGTCAACCGCAGCCGCCCCATTCCAGCACCCATGCCCTCGGAAAATCGCAGAGCATCTTCCTGTGACATGCCAAACTGCTCCGCAAATGCACCCGTTACGGCTTGGGCACAGTTATAGCCCTCCCGAAACAGGGCAACGGCTTTTTCTGTGTAAATACTCATGATAAAATCCTTCTTTCTGATTGTTTTCGCTGAATGCCGTAGGAAAGCCCCACCCAAAGCAGGAGGATTCCGGCGGTAATCAGTGTGATTTTTTTCCCAGTCGCTGCACCAGGGGCGTGATACGTCCAGACGATTTCATGCGTTCCGGCAGAAAGCGGAATCCCTAAAAAGGCAAGATTCACAGTTTCATATGCCGTTTCCGTTCCGTCTACCGTCACGGTAAATCCGGTATCATACGGTACGGAAAGCACAAACCAGCCGTCTTTCTCTGTGGTAATCGTTCCGGAAATCGCATCCCCTCGCACCTGCTCCGCCGTTGTTTCCAGCGGTGTGACCTGTTGTACTGCCTGCTCCAATACGGTTTCTGGCAGCGTGTAGCCATGCAGATTGGAAACCTGATACGTTCCAGCGGAAAGCGACACTTCCAGTGTATCTGTTACATCGGAAAGCAGGTAGGTAAAATGATAGTTCTGATTGTGATACTTCCAGCTTGGTGCAGTCAACTTGTTTTTGATGCCGTTTATCATAATGAAAACATCATCCGAATCTGCTACTACCGTATTATCTACTTCCATAGAGAGCAGCAACAGCTTTCCGGCACAGGATTTCGGCAGCGAAATGGTCTTTGTCATCGGCTGTTCTGTCGAAATCAACAGTGTCTCTCCGTTTCGAGTCACTGGAAATTCCTGCTCTATCGTTTGCAAGACGGATTCCATCTCCTGTTCGGATATGGTTTGCAGAGATTTCGGCTGTTCCATTTCCGTGTCAGCGACCTGCTCCGGCAGAACAATTCCTGACAGCAAATCCAAAACCTGTTCTGCTTCATTGTGCTGCTGGAACGTATCCATGGAAATCCAGCGGTCTGTTGCATAGCCAATCGGCAAGGCATACTGATTTTCATAGACACAGTAATCCCCACTCGTATATTTTGGCTCATAACCGAATAGGGTTTTCCCCTTGAAATCCAGTCGGTACTTGTCCCCCATCCAAATATGATACGCCAAATTTTTCACTGCATCCACTGCCGCATTGTTGCGGATACTGGTTTCATTGAACAGCTGATGATAATAGAAATTGGAATAGGTTTTATTCTGTACCGAAGCATAGACCGTAGAGAGAAAACACGTTCCCTGCTGGGTCTGGTTTGCGGTTGCATAGGGCTGCGTGGCATTATAAACCCGATACCAGCTGTCATCCTGTTCTGTTGTCTGTTTCCAAAGGGTGTCGATGTCTGCATTTTGATACTGCTGCATGGTGGATTTCTTTAATAGTGTGTTGTCTGTACCATTCAGCAGAAAACTATATGCTACCTGCATACTGCATGCCATCCATAAAACACGTTTCCAGTTATTCGACATTTTTGATGTTCGCCAAGGCTGCAATAAGCACAAAAAGAGAATCGTTTCTGCTGTCGCCCCACCCAACAAAATCCAGCGTTTCGCTCCGTCAAACAGATTCCAGGCAAAGAAACATCCGGATGACAAAAGCAGCACAAACAAAGGCAAAATGGTCTTCCATGGAATCTGTTTTGTTTGCAGGGACTGGAAGAAAAAGCCATATACCAGAATCGCCAGCGGCAGCAGCGGAATATAGGCTTTCCCGTCCAGATACTGGAAGCCATTAATTAGATACAGCAACATCGGCAGACACAACAATAATAGCAATGTCACGGACAAAAAGCGAACGGCTTTCTTTTTCGTCCAGCAGCCGACCAGTAGGGCAAACAGTCCCGTAATCGTTAAGCCAACGCCATAGGGCTGATAGAAGAAATAGGAGAGCTGCACCGTTGGCACAAACACTTCTAACCAGAATTTTTTACTCAAGTGCGTTTCGGAACGTCCCTGCAAGAGGGCGAGGGCAGTCGGGAGCAAAAAGCACATACAGAGCATCCCTGCAAAAAACAAGTGCACCAGAATCCGCAGCAAAAAGGATTTCTTCAAGCCGGATTCCTGCAAATAGAGAAACCATGCATACAAAAAAATCGTCAGGAAACTGCCAACTGCAAAAAAGAAGCTGCACCCTAAGATACAGATACTCGCCAGAATCAGCGAAACCGAAACACGCTGATGCTGCTGACACCGCCGAACGGCAAACAATGCCCAGAATAAAAACGGCAGATAATTCATGAACATCAAATGCCGATGGCCATGATAAATCAGCGGAGCAGAAAACAAATACAGAAACCCACAGACAAAGGCAATCCGTTCAGAAAAATGCTGTCGGCAAAACCAATAGCACAGCATGCCGCTTCCCCAAATCAACAAGATACTACTGCATTGAATGTAATCGATCATCGGAACAAACGGCAATAGGTAAGAAAGCAAAAAAATCGGATTGAATAATCCGTAATAGGTAAATGCATAGATGTTCTGCCCTGCTCCAATGGCAGAAGCAAAGTTTGGAAAGAGTTGTCCCGTCTGATAAAACCTTGACCGGAAATAATCCGGAAAAATGATGTGCTGATTGTTCCAGTCCATCGTAGAACCAAAAATCAAATCTGGATGAATCACCCAGAGCAGGCATAAAAATATCGTCAGGCAGCCTGTTAAAATCGCTGCTGCATAAAAATCTCGAATCGAACCATGTTTCTTTTGTTGGATTCGTTGCATGTTGTCAATCCTTTCGTCCCCGGAAATCAAAATCGCCCAATTTCGTCCATTATAACATAGCAAAAAAAGAAAGTCAACCAATTCTTTCCCGTGTTGGAATTTCCTTGGTTGACCATTTCTCCTTGAAAAACAATGTTATACTTCGGTTGCTTCCCCTTCAATTACATCATCCGGAATTTGTTTCTTTCTTGCATTTACCGAGATGATGGCGTTAATGAATCGCATCAGACCGCTGACAATCAGCATAACGCCAATGATAATCCAAACGACACCAGACAGATAGAAGGTACAAATCAGAACTGCAACCCCCATCAGGGTAATCAGAACGGAAAATGCCAATGGAATTTGCCAATCGGAACTAAACTTTTTCAGCTGGAACGCATCCATCAAACCCGTAATACCGCTGATTAAGATGAACAGTCCAATGCAGAACGGGATGAACGTATCTGCCAAAAACGGAATAATGATAATGATGCCGCCGATGACCAGCAGCCCAATGCCAGAGGCAAGGTAAGGCGGCTTTTTCTCGTACTGTTTGGTCGCATAGTAAACAACCGTGTAAATCAAGCCAATCAGGGCGATGACAATTCCGATTGCCATAAAGACTTGATTCAAGGCATCCCGCCGGCGAATCAGCAGAACCCCCAAGCCAATCAATAGAAGCGGCATGATGAATTGCAGTGCCTGCATCATTTTTTTGTTGTCGGTTTTCTTCTTTGTTTTTGTTGCTGCCATGGAAAAGACCCCTTTCGTTTTTAAATAAGATGTTGGATATATTTGAAATACAGTTTCTGCAACGGCGATTTTGCCTGATAAATCGCCTCTGCAAGCTGCTGCAACGCTTGCTCTGCTGCTGCACACGCTTCTGCGGATGGCGTTGCTCCGCCAAAGTTCACGGCGGAAACCAATTCACAGAATGGTGCAGTGTTATCACTCGGTAGCTGCTGTTCCTGCAATTTCTGTGCAGCGGTCTTTGAAAATGCTAGAACGGATTCATTTCCGGCTCGAATGGAAACCGTTCCCAACAACCGCTCCCAATATGCATACATCCAAAGAATTGCTTTTTTGCGGTCTGCTGCATGGAACTGTTCGGTTCGTTTCTGCAATACCCACATCCGTAACAGGAACGGTGCAGCAATCACAGCTGCAAGCAGCACCAGCACCAACAAAATCCGCAGGATGGTTCTGCCAATCGAGGAATGATTTCCAGAATCGGTGTGGGAATTTGTGCCCAGTTGTGACGGCGTTGAAGTGACAACAGCCGTGGTTTGTGTTGCAATGCCAATGGTCTGCTCGGTTGTCTGTTCGGTGGTTGCAATTTCTGTGCGAACTGCTGCCGTTGTGGTGGTCGTTGTTGTGGCTTCCGCAGTGCCTTCTTCCGGTTCTGCTGCTCCGCCATAGTAGCCCGGCGTAAATTCAAATGGAATCCAGCCGTATCCGGTGACGTAAAATTCACACCATGCATGGGCACGGGCATCCGTCAGCGTGACCGTGTAAGAACCATCTTTTTTCTGCTTGGCTTTTTCAAAGTCGGACGGCGTTGCAACGTAACCTTCGCAATACCGTGCTGGAATGCCGGCATACCGTGCCAGCAGAACGCCAGCCGTGGCAAAATGCACACAATAGCCCTCGTGATTTTCCATCAAGAAATAGTTGACAAAATCTCTCGAGCCTGGCGTCTTTCCCGGAGAAGTGGAGTATGTCGCATTGTCCGCCAAGAACTGCCGGATGGATTCCAGTACAGCCAACTGGTCGGAGAGGTTCTCCCCTGCACCATTCCGCAAATCTTCTGTGGAAAAATCCGGATTCAAGTTGGTCTGCTGAATGGATGCTGGCAATGCATTATAAACCGCCTGCAAGGCATCCGTTTCTGTTTTCTGCGTGTACTGCTCATAGACAAACGGACGGTATAAATATTGTTCTGCCAGCATGGATTGAATGGCGTGCTGGTCATATGTTCCATCCTCTTTCAACGCCTGAAAATATGTTGTAACCGGGATGGCATCCGTAGAATCCGGCAGGGAAAGGGCTGCTAAAAACTTCTGTGTATTGCTGTCCGTTGCGTTGAAAATTTCTCGTTGCAAATACATATCCTGAATGCCGCTGTTTTGCAGCAAATCAGAAAAGTTTTGATGCAGCGAAACGGTAAACGAATAATTCTTTTTGCTGTCTAATTTCGTTACAAAATCCTCTTCATACTTTGCCTGCTCCTGATAAGAAGCATACGGCACATAGCAACGGCGTTCCCATTTCAGTGCAGAGATGTCAACATTGGTCATTGCCGTAGCATCCTGATAATTCTGAAACCAATACGGATACAGCTGCGGATAGCAGAGAAAGGTTTCGGATAAGGTCACTAAATCGGTCTGGTCATCCCAATCCGATTGTTTCAATGCCGTCCACGCATTGTCGTCATAAGTCGTACCGGTAAAGGATTTCAGATACATGGCGGAATCTGGAAGCTGGTCTAACGTCAACTGCAACTGCGGTTCGTTCTGAATGTCAATCGCCCGTTTCCGCCCTAACTTCTGCACACGCAGTGCATTGGTCAGCCCCATGGCTGCCCCTACATTGGAAAGGCTGTCCTGCAAGTCCTCTACATCAAATGTTTGCAGGGAATTTTTGATTTCCTTTCGCTTTTGTTGGACGGATGTTCGTTCTGTAACACCGCTGAATGTGAAGAAGCCCCACGAAAGCAAGAATACCAGTGCCATCAATCCGGCAACAATCATTCCGCAGCGTTCCGCCATCGTTGTCCGCATGGTGTAAGCCGCTGTGAAACGGTTTCCCTTGCGGAAAAAGCCAATCTCTCGCTGTTCCTGTGCATAGCGGAACGACGTCAGCTGCATGGCAAGCAGGGATGCCCAGTAGAGCAATACCAATGCCATGGCAGGCAGAGAGAGTTCCAAGCCGTTATATAATCCCAGCTCGATCGGGAAAAACGTCACAATGAACCCAATCGGGAAAAACGGTCGGTGAATCGTGAACCAACAGATTGCAGCTGCTAAAAAGACGATGCAGCAGATTAAAAAGAACGTGGTACAGGTGGATTCCTCCAACGTGGTATCCATCTGGTAATAGAGTACTTTTGTGTCATAAATCTGTTGGTAAAAGTGGTTATAGAAGAATTGAAAGCCAACGATGAGCACGTTCCGCTTCCAGAAGAACCCGAGTGTTCCAACCGCAAGACTGACCGGGGTCAGCCATCGCAGCTTTTTCGGCAAAATGCTGAGTACACTATATAAGATGAAAATCGCAGCGGCTACGAGAATCAGTTTTGTTCGGTTGTAAATCGGCGAAAACATCGACAGAGAAGCGGCAATTGTTCCAACAAAGCCACAGGCTGCTAGAAAAACCGCTGCCAAGTTCCGCATCCAAGCCGCTGCTGGACGAATCGTAATGGAAATATCATCCTGTACCTGAATGCCATCGCCGGTCAGATGTTCTTCGGTCTGTGTCATGCGTTACACACTCCTTTCCGTTCCGGGATTGCAAACAGCAGCCAGTGTTTCCAACAGCGTTTCCATAGAAATCGGAAAGACCGCTGCCTGCTGCAAAACCGTTTCATCTGTGGACAGGACAAGGATTTGTTCCGCTGTCCGGCGGTATGCATTCGTATCCAGTTCCGCTGCATGGGTGATACAGAATAATTCTGCATAGGTTACAGGCTCAGAAACCGGCTGAAATCCCGTGGATTCTGTCGGAATAGGCGACTCTAAAACTTGTACCATGCACCGTTGCAGCTGCTCCGGTGTTTCTATGGTTTGGTGCTGTGTTCCTTGCTCGGTATTCCAGAACAAGACCACAGGCACTTGCTGCCGCATCAGAATACAGGCAAGGGCATGGGCTGCCTCCATCTGGGCATCCACTTTTGCCCCCGTGATTTGCATGGCTTTGGTTTGTGTCCGGTCGATCCAGATGGCACATTGTTTCTCCAGCGGTCGGCTGTATTCCTTGACAAATAATGTTTCTTCCCGGCTGCTGCGTTTCCAGTGAATCCGTTTCGGGTTGTCGGTATCTCGAAATTCCCGAATCCCAAACAATTCTGTATTGTCATCTCCGGGGCGGTTCGGGTCGTAGTTGACACTGTCCTCCATCTCTGACCGCTGCAAATTGGGCATACTCAAACTTCCTGCCTGCTCCGAGGGAACAACAATCCCCTCCGCTGCCGTGCATTTTCGCACAGAACAGCTGAACAGGTGAAAATAGTCTGCAATCCGACATTTTTTCACGGAAATCCGCAGTTTTCCGCAGTGCATCGCTGCGAACTGAAAGGAAACGGTTGCAGCAAAATTTCCCTGCAAGGGCAGCTGCAATTCTAACTCCTCTGTTTCTTTCGTTGCAACCTGCTGTAAATTGAGCGTTACATGACAATAGTTCAAGGGAAAATGGCTTTTGTTTTGCATGGTGCAGTATAATTTCTGCGGTATTCCCCGTCCCATCTCTGTCTGTGCCAGCGATAGCGAAACAGAAAGCCGTCTTCGGACATGATGCACCAGCCAGAATTGTGTAAGTGGCAATAAAATCAAAACACCTAACAGCAGCATTGAGAAAATGCCATCATACAGCACCGAGAAAAACAGCCCGATGATGAGCAGCACCAAATAAATGAGCTTTGTATACCACATCGGCATCACCGCCTTTGTGCAGCGGTGGGTTTTGGAACGGGTACGGTTTGAATCCATTCCTGAATCAGCTGCCGGACAGCCTGCGTATGGTTGGTATGATTTTTCAACAGAATCCGGTGATTGCATCCATCTTCAAAAATCGCTGTGACATCCTCCGGTACAACATAATTCCGCCCTCGCATAAATGCCATACCCTTGGCGGCATCCGTCAGAGCCAGTGTGCCTCTTGGGCTGACCCCTAACAGCACATCCGGATGATTACGAGTTGCCTGCACCAGACTGGCGATATAATAATAAATCTTATCGTCCACATAGACGGAGCGGACAGCCTGCTGCATTTGCAGCAAGGTGTTACTATCTACAACCGGCTGCACGGTTTCCAAAGGATTTCCGTCATGACGGGTTCGCAAAATTTGCATCTCGTCTTCTAAGTTTGGATACCCCATCTCTAACCGGAACATGAAGCGATCCATCTGCGATTCCGGCAGCATTTGCGTCCCAACAGAACCAATCGGATTTTGCGTTGCAATGACTAAATGCGGTTGCGGCAGCGGATAAGTACGTCCATCAATGGTGACAGAATGTTCTTCCATGGCTTCGAGCAGAGCGGATTGTGTCTTGCTGGAAGTTCGGTTGATTTCGTCCGCTAAGAACAGCTGACAGAACAATGCTCCCGGCTGAAAGACAAATTTTTCTGTGCTCTTCTGATAAATCGAAAAGCCTGTCAAATCAGACGGCAGTACATCCGGTGTAAATTGCGTTCTCTTATAGGAGAGCGAAAGGGCTCTGGAAAACGCCAGTGCCATAGTCGTCTTTCCAACCCCCGGCATGTCCTCCATCAATACGTTTCCGTTTGCCAGTATGGCAAGCAGAATCTTTGCAATCAAAACATCTTTTCCGACCACTGCCTTTTTGACTTCTGCAATGATGCGGTTCATTTGCTGCACATATTCTTGTGGATTTGTCTGCATAAATTGCCTCCTGTTTTTGCAGCAGCCTGTAAAAATCGCAGACTGCGTATTTTTCTGGTATTTATTATAACAGTTTTCTGGAGAAAATGCAATAGAACTGGAAAATTTCCCATTTTCAAAAAAGGGTTGACAAGTAGAATCCGCTATGCTATACTTTGGGTGTAGTACTCCTGATACAACACCCAAAAAATAGAAACAGAGAGGAATTGGAATATGCAAACATCGAAAAAAATCATTGCGTTGGTTGCTGTTGTTGTTGTGCTTACTGCTGCTGGCGGCGGAATCTGGCTGCATCACCGCAAAACAGCAGAAACAGAATCTGCCGCAGCGGTCTATGTCAGCACGGTTGCAGAACTGAACGCTGCCAACCCCGACTTGACCACCTTGTGTTACAGCGGTGTCACGGAAGCACAGGAAACCAAAGAAATTAAGGCGGACACATCCAAAACCATCGCAGAGGTCTATGTGAAAGAGGGCGACACCGTAAAAAAAGGAACACCGCTGTTCCTATATGATGTTGCCTCCATGCAGCTGGATTTGGAGCAGGGGCAAATTGAAGTCGAACAGCTGAACAATGAAATTTCCTCCTATCAGGAACAGATCCAACAACTGGAATCAGAAAAAGCAAATGCCGATGCTGACCAGCAGCTTTCCTATACCACACAGATTCAGACGTTGCAAACCAATATTGATAAGGCACAATATGACATCAAGGTGAAAAATATCGCCCTGCAAAAGCAGCAAAATGCCATTGACAACGCCAAAGTGACTGCCGAAATGGACGGCATTATCAAAACTGTTAAGACACCGGAAGCCATGCAGGCAGATGGAACAGATGTCATGATAACCATTACTGCAAACGGAAACTATCGCATCAAGGGAACGCTCAGCGAACAGCAGCTCGGCATGGTGTCAACGGGGGAAAAGATGGTGATTCGTTCCCGAATCAACCCAGAACAGTACTGGACGGGAACCGTCACAGAAATCGGGACAGAAGCAGAACAAAATTCAAACAATGATATGATGTATGGCAGCGGTTCTTCGGATAATACTGCCTCGAAATATGCATTTTATATCAAGCTGGACAAGGCAGACGGGCTTCTGCTCGGACAACACGTTCTCATTGAACCGGATGTCGGACAGAATAGCGGACATACTGGTATCTGGCTCTATCAGGATTACCTCGTACAGGATGGCGATAACAGCTATGTCTGGGTATCCAACAGCAAACACGAACTGGAAAAGAAATCGGTAACGCTCGGCGATACCGATGATGATTATGGCATTGTCGAACTGAAAAGCGGACTCTCTGAAACGGATTTGATTGCCTATCCGGCAGACGATTACAAGGAGGGCATGAAAACCACCACCAACGCCAACAATCTCAGCAATGGCGAAACAGATGGTGATTTCTCAGACGAAGAGCCGATGTATGACCAAGAAGAACCAATGATAGAAGAAACCGAAGAAGCAGCTGCGGAAGATGCAGTGTCAGGCAGGTGATGCCGATATGTTAAAACTGGAACACATCGAAAAAGCCTACCAGCAAGGCAAAAATACCGTTCCTGTGCTGCATGACATTACCTTTCATGTTGCCCACGGGGAATTTGTTGCGATTATGGGACCTTCCGGTTCTGGGAAATCCACCCTCATGAACCTGATTGGTCTGCTGGATACACCAACCAGCGGCTCCTATTTCTTCGATGGAACAGAAGTCAGCCGTTGTTCCGAAAATATGCTCTCGCAAATCCGCAACGAAAAAATCGGATTTGTCTTTCAGAACTTTAACCTGCTCCCTCGGCAATCTGCTCTGGAAAACGCTGCTCTACCCTTGCTCTATGCAGGCGTAAAACCAAAAGTTCGACGGGAACGGGCAAGAGAAGCACTGGAAAAGGTTGGTCTGGCAGACCGTGTTTCATTCCTGCCTACGCAGCTATCCGGCGGACAAAAACAGCGGGTTGCCATTGCACGGGCAATGATTAACCATCCAAAATTACTGCTTGCCGATGAACCAACGGGGGCTTTAGACACCGCTTCCGGCGAACAGGTCATGGAACTGTTCCACGAGCTGCATAAAACCGGTGTGACCATTGTCATGATTACGCATGAATTGGAAATTGCACAGCACGCAGAACGCATTCTCACCATTCGAGATGGTAGACTGGGAGAGGAGCAGGTCGGATGAAACGGAAAAAAATACTTGCAATCAGCATCGTTTGTGTGCTGCTGATTGGCGGCGGCAGTGTTGGCGGTGCTGCCTACTATAAAAAGTCCAAGAATGAAAAACGGGTCGTCAATGTCACTCCGGTTGTCAACATGATGGGCTATGATTACGGCAGCGAAAAAACCATTGATGGAACGGTCATCACGGGCAGCAAACAAAATGTCATGCTGGAGAAAAATCAAGTTGTGCAGTCGGTTCTTGTGAAAAAGGGCGACAAGGTAAAAGTCGGAACGCCGCTGATTGCCTATGATACGACGGCTCTAAAACTAGCAGTACAGGAAAAAAAGAATGCTGTCGATGCGGCAGAAGATGACTTGCGGCAGGCAAGAAAAGAATTGGAACGTCTGCAATCCCTGCACCCGGCAGAAGACCAAGCGTATGACATGATAGATGATTATGACGAACCGGAAGAACCGGATTTGGAAGAAGACCCGACGGCTGGAGAAGTTGTTGCACCTGTCTTTCCAACGACAGAACCCCCTACAACCGATGAAGAACCTACGGATGGAACAGACGATACCGAATCAACAGACCCGACAGAAGAGCCTACGGAAGAGCCAACACAGCCAGATGATGGACACTTGCACAGCATTATGCAGGATGCCTCGCAAGGGGATGGTTCGATGGAAAAACCTTATGATTTCTACTGTGAATCCGATACGATTGTAGGGGCAGATTTGCTCCTTGAGTTGCGGCAGAGCAACAGCTATGCCCGTTTTATCGTTCCGGGGGATGGATACCGCTGGCTGGTTCAAGGGTCTGCCCTGCCGGAAACCCTGACAGACTGGGCAGTAAATCAGGGCGTTTCTGTTGCCGATGATGGCATGGTATCCGTTGACTTCAAGCAGGTTTCGTTCGGCATTTTTCAGATGCAGGGAACGGGCGGCAGCAGCTCTGCGGAAGACTGGGGCGATGAAGATTTTGACTTTGACGATGATTTCTGGGATGACAGCGATTCAGGCGGCGAATCTGAAGATTATATGTACTCTGCTCAGGAACTGTCCAACATGATTCAAAAGCAGCAGTCTAAAATTAAAACACTCGAATTTACCAAAAAATCCGCCGTTTTGGATTATGAAGTGGCACAGAAAAAACAGGATGACGGCATGGAACGCAGTCTGATTGATGGCGTTGTCACAGAGATTCACAGTGACCTCACCGAAAAAGAAGCAGAAACCAAACCGTACTTGGTCATTCAAGGCTCTGGCGGTTTACAGGTAAAGGGCACGATTAGCGAATGGAATCTGAATCAACTGCAAGTTGGCACGGAAATTCAAGCGATGTCCTATGATACGGGCGATAGTTTCACCATGACTGTGACTGGCGTGGACGATATTCCGGCAACAGATGGCAACGTCCCCTATGACGAGAACCCCAGCAGCAGCGTTTACACGTTTGAAGCAGAAACCAGCGAACAACATGATATTGCTGTCGGCAGCTGGCTCTCGCTCTCGCTGCAAGAGGCAGCCAACACCAATACCTTCTATTTACCGCTGCAATATGTCCGCAAGGAAAACGGGCAGTATTATGTCATGAAAGCGAACGACCAGAACCGATTAGAAAAACAGTGGATTCAAACCGGAAAAATTCGGTACGGTTCTGAAATCGAAATCAAGAGCGGTGTTTCCGAAACTGACCGTCTTTGTTTCCCGTACGGAAAAGATGTCAAAGAGGGCGTTCGCACCAAAGACACCGATGAAGTACAGTGGTAAGGAGGGCAAATCATGCTGGAAAATATTCGGTTATCCATTCAGGGCATTTTTGCCCATAAAATCCGTTCTATTTTGACGATGCTGGGCATTATCATCGGAATTGCAGCCATCATTGCAATCGTTTCCACCATTCGGGGAACAAACGAGCAAATCAAAAGCAATTTGGTCGGTGCTGGAAATCGTACCGTTACCGTTTCCCTCTATCAGGGCGAATACGAGCTGGATTTGCAGTATCAAGGACTTCCGTCCGGCATTCCGGTGATTTCCAGTCAGGTAAAGGCACAGTTATCCGCCATTGAGGACGTTTCTGCCGTTTCTCTGTATCGGACAAGAAGCTACTGTGATTCTATTTTCTATCAGAATACCAAGCTGGAAGGCGGTTCTGTCTGGGGCATTGATGCGGATTATTTTCAGACTGCCGGCTATCATGTGCAATCCGGCAAGGGCTTTCGAGATGCCGATTATACCAACGGCAACAATGTTGCCATCTTAGACGAAGATGCTGCACAAAGTCTATTCGCTGGTGCGAATCCCATCGGTTCTGTCATTGACATCAATGGGATGCCGTTCAAAGTCATTGGAACGGTTGTCCAGAGCAGCACCTTTGAACCGGTCATTCAGTCCATTGATGACTATTATTTGTATGCAAATAGCACGGTCGGAAAAGTCTTTTTGCCGGATGGTGCATGGCCGACGGCATTTCAATACGATGAACCGCAAAACTGCCTGTTGAAAGCAACCGAAACCGATGCGATGACAACGGTCGGGAAACAGGCAGCGGATATTCTAAACGGCAGAATTTCCGTTTCCGGAACGGGCGAAACCATTCAATACAAGAGCAAAGACCTTTTGGAACAGGCAAAATCTTTGCAAGAACTCAGCAGCTCGACCAACACGATGTTGATTTACATCGCCGGTATTTCCCTGCTGGTTGGTGGAATTGGCGTTATGAATATCATGCTGGTATCTGTCACAGAACGTACCCGTGAAATCGGCTTGAAAAAGGCACTCGGAGCAAAGAAACGCAATATTCTGTTTCAGTTCCTGACGGAAGCAGCTGTTTTGACCAGTGTCGGCGGTCTGTTGGGGGTAATCGCTGGGATTGGCTTATCCCGTATCATTGCAAAACTGGCGGAAGTTCCCGTTTCCATCAGTCCGGCTGCTGCCATCATTGCCGTTTTATTCTCTATGGTGGTTGGCATTCTGTTCGGTTGGATTCCCTCTGTAAAGGCTGCCAACTTGAACCCGATTGATGCTTTGCGATACGAATAAACATGTTCTTTTATCACAAAAAGCGGACTGCTGAAATGCTCAGCAATCCGCTTTTTTTGCGATGAGAAAATCAATTCTATTTAAGATGCCATGAAAACAAAGAATGCACGATAGGTCATATAAACGTCAATCTTTGCAACGACTTCAAACGGTGCGTGCATACACAGAACCGGAACGCCGACATCAATGGTGTCTACATCCAAGTTTGCAATATAAGCTGCAACGGTACCGCCGCCGCCGCCGTCAACCTTGCCCAGTTCGCCGGTCTGCCATACAACCTGTTCCTTGTCGAGCAGCTGCCGAACCGTTCCCACAAATTCAGCGGAGGCATCCGATGTGCCAGACTTGCCTCTTGCACCCGTGAACTTTGTCACGCAAACGCCGTGATTCAAGTATGCACAGTTGTTGCGTTCCATCACATCCGGAAATGTCGGGTCAAATGCTGCGTTGACATCTGCGGAGAGGCACTGCGATGCATGGAGAACGTGTCTGCCCTTTGCACCGAAACAATCTGCCAAATCTTCCATGAAGTATTGCAGATAAGAGGAGCATAAACCTGTATTGCCATCGCTGCCCGTTTCTTCCTTATCGGTCAGAATCACAACGGCAGTGTGTTTCGGAGTGCTGGTAGTATCCAACAATGCCCGCAAAGCCGGATAAGCACAAACTCGGTCATCATGTCCATATCCGCCAATCATGCTGCGGTCAAAGCCGATTTCCTTGACTGGGAATGCCGGAACGGCTTCCAATTCTGCGGAAACAAAATCCGATTCTGTAATGCCATACTTTTCATACAAGATGTGCAGCAGGTTCAGCTTGACAGCTTCGCTTTCTTCGGATTTCTTGAACGGCATCGAACCAACCAAAACATTCAGTTCTTCGCCCCGAATCAAGCCAACAGACGGGCGTTTCATCTGTTCCGTTGCCAGATGCGGCAACAGGTCGGTTACACAAAATACCGGATCGCCCTCGGCTTCGCCGATGTTAACTGTTACCTTGCTGCCGTCTGCCTTGATGATGACACCATGCAGGGAAAGCGGAATGGCTGTCCACTGGTACTTCTTAATACCGCCGTAGTAATGGGTCTTGAACAGTCCCAGTTCGCTATCTTCATACAATGGATTCTGCTTCATGTCCAGACGAGGAGAGTCAATATGTGCAGCACAAAGCCGAACGCCCTCGGTAATCGGTGCAGAACCAATGATGGCGGCAATCATTGCCTTTCCACGGTTGTTCTGGTAAACCTTATCGCCGGCTTTCAGAGCCATACCCGGTGTAAATGGAACAAATCCATGTTCTTTCAGCAGGGCTTCTGCGTTGGCACAAGCCTCCCGTTCGGTCTTAGACTGGTTCAGGAATGCCATATAGTCCTTGCAAAGTGCTTCACAAGCGGTCTGGTCGTCTTCGCTCATCCGCAATGCACCATGTTTTTTGGAAGCAAATAATTTTTCTTTTAACTGTTTGCTTTCTGATTTCTTTTCTTCTGCCATTTCAATAAGCCTCCTATGAAAAAGTTGGTTGGCAGCACAGCTGGTTTCGCTGTGCTGTTCTTATTATAGCACAATTGTTTCAAAAATGCAATACGCAATCAAATTGCTTTTTTTGATGCAAAACGAATGATTCTTGGGAAAACGATTGAAAATGGAGTCGGCAAAATCACTTCTTCCAAACTGCAAAAACCAAAATTGACTTCTAATAAGGAACGTGGTATACTAAAATAAAAAATCTCACTGCAAAAAAAGGAATTGGGGGGTTCATTGTGAAAAATATAATGGAAATTCAGACGGAATTGCAAAATGCATACTATGTAGCTTTTATCTACGGTGAAAAAGATGGATATATTGACTGTTGTTATGACGATGAACTCGAAAAAAATAGATATCATCTTCGATACGGAACAGATGAGTATGATGTAACAGAGGAAGATGAAGTCTTCACATTTCCATTTATAAATGGAAAGTCCTTATCTGAAATTTATGCAGATGTTAGAATCGAACCATGCTAAAAAGCGATGATTTCTTATGAACATTGACGATATTAAAAAAATATTAGAAGTTAATCTTACATATATTGCCTTTGATTATGCAGGAAAACATTGTGGTGTTGATCCGTTGGCTGCTGACCGATTTGATGCTTGGTGCGGCGATGAGGACATGGAGTTTGAAAGTGTTGAGAAACTCATAGAATTTCCCTTCTTCAGCGGAAAAACACTAAAAGAAATTTGTGATGAAATTGAAATCCTATAATCGTAAAAAAAGCACCTTGATCAGGTGCTTTTTTCATCGTGCTAATTAAGACGGAACTTGATACCGCCGAATATAATATTCTTTGATTTTTGCAATGACTTCTTCAGAAACCACTTCTAAATTCCTGCAATCTTTATTGTTTTTGATGATAAAATCCGAATGTTCTACAAAGAACTGCTCCGGTAACTGGGCATCCATGCGAGCCTGTGCCGCTTCTTCTGTAATCGAATCCCGCTGCAAAATCCGTGCTTTCCGCAGTTCTGCTCTTGCAGTCACGGAAATAATCAACTCGCAGAAATCATCTGCCCGACTTTCAAACAGCGTTGGAGCATCCAGCAAAATCAATTTCTGACCCATCCTCGAATGATGATGAATCTGCCGCAGAATCTCCCCCATAATGTAAGGATACATGATGGAATTCATCAATTCCAAATTCTTTTTGTTTTGAAATGCCTGCTTTGCCAAAGCTTTTCGGTTGAGTTTCCCATTTGGCAATAAAATATCAGAAAAACATTCCGTCAACTCCAACAGGCAGCGACTGCCCTTATGTACCACCGCCCGTGCAATCTGGTCTGCATCAATCACGCAAAATCCACTCTCTGCAAATAGGCGGGAAACGGTACTCTTTCCGGCTCCGGTCTGTCCGGTCAGTCCAACCACCATGACCCCGTTTAGACTGTTCATAGCTGGATCACCTCGAATCCAGCTGCCCGAATGAGTCGGTTATAGACTGCAAGCCCGATACCATCCCGTTTCGGGGCACGAACATAAACCGTTTTTGCTCCGATTTCATCGCAGTGCCGTAGGCAGTCAAATAAATGCTGTGCCTGCTCGGCACTGTTCTTTCCGTAAGTCAGGCACGGAATAGATAAATTCTGCTCTTCGCCATCAAATACCAACGCATAACAGTCCGCTGTTTGATGCTGGGAAACATACGCACAAAATGCATCGTCGCTGCCCTCTACCAAAATCACGTTTGCCTGCGGAGAATAATGCTGGTATTTCATCCCCGGAGAACGAACCGTTTGCCCAGCCTGTATATCGTGCAGAATTGCAGGGTCTAAAATGGCAGTCTTTGCAACCTGCTCCAAGTCTTCTTTCGTAATATAGCCCGGCCGCAGAATCCGAACGGTCTGTGCATCTTCAAAACAAATGACGGTTGATTCCACACCCACTTGACATGCCCCGCCATCAATCACCGCTGCAATTTTTCCGTTTAAATCGTGCATCATATGGGCAGCGGTGGTCGGACTGGGATAGCCGGAACGGTTTCCGGAGGGAGCAGCAATTGCCGTTTTAGACAATGTAATCAGCCGTCTTGCGATGGGATGGGATGGCATCCGGATGCCAACCGTATCCAATCCGCCGGATGTGACAGACGGGATACAATCCTGCTTCGGCAAAATCATGGTTAAAGGTCCTGGCCAGAATCGTTCTGCCAGTCGATATGCCAAGTCGGGAACGGCGGTCACGAGTCCAGACAGTTGTTTCATCTCGGAAATATGCACAATCAAGGGATTGTCTGCCGGTCTGCCCTTCGCTGCAAAGACTTTTTTCACGGCTTCCGGATTGCAGGCATCCGCTGCCAGTCCATAAACGGTTTCGGTCGGCATACCGACCACTTCCCCTGCCTGAATCCATGCGGCTGCTCGTTCTAAATCTGTTTCTGTATCGGATAATAAGATTGTTTCCATTTATTGTTCCTCCGTGTCTTCCATGGTTTTTGCTGCCAGTTTCTTCAGCTGTTCTGAAGTTGCAAGGGCTTCAAATACTTCCTCTAAGTTTCCGTTCAGCAAATCTTCCAGCCGATACAGCGTCAAGCCGATTCGATGGTCGGTCATTCTGCCCTGTGGGAAATTATACGTACGGATTCGCTCCGAACGGTCGCCCGTTCCAACCTGCATTCTTCGTTCCGAGGCGATTTTTTCATTTTGTTCTCGCTGCATCGCTTCATAGAGCCGAGAACGCAGAATTTTCATTGCCTTATCTTTGTTTTTAAACTGGCTGCGTTCGTCCTGACATTCTACCACAATTCCGGTCGGCAAGTGTGTAATTCGTACTGCGGATTCCGTCTTGTTGATATGCTGTCCGCCAGCACCGCTTGCACGGAATACATCAATTCGTAAATCCGTTGGATTGATGTTCAATTCTACATCGTCTGCTTCCACCAGAACGGCAACCGTAACAGTAGAAGTGTGGATTCTGCCCTGCGATTCCGTTTCCGGCACACGCTGCACCCGATGCACACCGCTTTCATATTTCAGCTTGGAATATGCACCCTCGCCCACAATCGAAAAACTAATTTCCTTGAATCCGCCCAGTTCGGTCGGGTTTTGGTTCAGAATCTCCTGTTTCCAGCCCTTTGATTCTGCATACATGGTGTACATCCGGTAAAGACTATTGGCAAACAGTGCTGCTTCTTCCCCACCAGCACCGCTGCGGATTTCAATGATGACGTTCTTATCATCGTTCGGGTCTTGCGGCAACAGCAGAAAAATCAATTTCTCATGCAAATCTTCACAAGCTGCCTTGGCAGTATGATATTCTTCTTGTGCCAGTTCTTTCAGTTCTGCATCGCCATCATTTTCCTGTAGCAATTCTTTTGCTTCGTCCCGTTGCTGCATGGCATGCAGATATGCATGATAGGTTTCTATGATTGGGGTCATGCGTTTATATTCCCGCATTTTCTCTGCATACAGTCGATTGTCTGCAAGGACTGCTGGGTCTGATAAGGAATCCGCAAGTTCTGTATAATTTTTCTCCATGCGGCTTAATTTTTCTAACATAAGTTTGTGATCTCCTTTGATTTTTGCGGTTTTGTCTTATTTCGATGTTGGCGGCGTGTTCGTCGATTCCGAAGAATCGGTTTCCCGAATCACCTGTTTGATTCTCCGTTCAATTTTGTTGCGGGGAACCATAAACTCTCTGCCGCAAGTGGTACAGCGTAGTTTAAAATCCATTCCAGAACGAATGACATAAAACGTATTTCCGCCGCAGGGATGCGGCTTTCGCATCAATAAAAGATCAGCTGGTCTAACATCCATGATTGTTTCTTCTCCCATTGCATTTGATTGCTCATCCATTTCACTGGGTGCATTGCACATAAGTACTTCTATTATACCCGATTTCTTTGCATAAGGCAACATTTTCAGGGAATATTTTTTTGCATTTGTTCTGCGTTGTCAATAGATGTGACCCATTGGATGAAAAGATGCCAGAGATAAGGTACAATGTTTTATGAAATCCTTTGA
>PPYE01275312.1_pt1 | contig 40657 bp, 55 predicted proteins | sample 1559881 | NCBI WGS metagenome assembly PPYE01 (sample SAMN08240022, study PRJNA423297) | Human gut metagenome, whole genome shotgun sequencing project. | reverse complement strand
GATTGTAGGGGCTGCGGCAGCTAAGGTGGTCGGTGGCAATGCAGCGGCTGGTGCGGCTTCGGCGGCGAGTGGGACGAAGTGGAACCATTTTGGAGAGAACCATCCAGATAGTTATCCTGTACAGGTTGGAATAGCGATAGAATCAGATGTGATTGGGCATGCTTCATTAGTTGTATTGTACTCTGATGGGCATTATGAAGAGGGAAATTATGGTCGATATGGCGATAATGTTGGACGTTTATTTCCAAGTTTAAGTGGACATGGCCCAGCAAATTATACTGGAGGAGGAGTGTATGTTATAGACAATAATTTCAATCCATATAACGCAGAGAAAACCATTTATATGCTTAATCCGACATATGTGAATGCAAACGATGTCGTATATTCGTATAACTATGCGATTGATCACTACTTCGGAGGATATGTTCGTACCGATAAAGAAATTAGGTTGTCAAAGGATAAGGTTGTTTCGTATTACTATCAAGCTCCTACAGGAGTGAACGACTACCACTTATGGGACAATAATTGTGTGACAACGACAATTGATGCAATCGGATTCGGGTTACAAAACCAGACTGATATTGCAAGAGAAAGTTGGTCTTGGTTAGTTGAATCTCATGAACCTAATATGACAGGGAACAAATTGGCTACCGACTATGAATTTTTTAATGGAATGGGATTGGTTAGTGAGATTATCCGATGAAAAGATCAATATGCATCGTATTGTGCACAGTCTTGCTGATTTTTACTTCGCGGTTTATTTACCATGAGATATGTGCGCGTGCAACTTACGACGGGGTGATTGTTGGTTCACTTTCTGTAGGAGGGGAGAAAAGCATTTGTTTTTTTAATCCGAATTATGTAGATGAATATACATGTATTTCTTTAGATAATATACGTTTATTCCAAAATTGTAGGCTCTTAAATGCCGCCATGGATCAAGAAGGAGCAGTTTTTCTACTGATAACAAATCAAAAAGAGATACGAATTGTGAAATTAAATACCGACGGGATTGTCATTCTTCCGATAACTTTGACAATGCAACTTGGTGTGTCCATGGTTGTTACCGAAGAAAATATTATTCTTGACACACAGCAAACCATCTTCTTTTATGATAAAAAGGGACAAGAGATGAATAGATATCACTATCCGCGACAATATTTTTTTATGAGTCCATATAAACATGGTATACTAATACAAACCAAGTCCAAAGAGGTATTATATTTAACGGACAATAGCGTAGAACACCTTTTTACATTGAAAAAGGATCAGTATTTAGAGGGGGTGATGTCAGATGACGAACTAATCTTAGCTGAAGAGAGGGGAGAATTAATCACATTAGATACTTTTGGGACAATGAGAATTTCTGATCATATATGGATATCAGATGGGTATTCAGGAAGAGGAGTTTTAGTGACTATGATCCCCAGAGGGAGTGGAGGTGTTCATTTCTGGGAAAATGATTCATCTATTATAGATCTGGTGCGAGAGGAAAGCCCTGAGTTTTATAGACCATTTATTTATGATAGGTATACAAAAAATATAAGGCATCTGCCGAAATTTGCAACGCAAGTTTCTTTGTCATGGTCAAAATTTCCCTATCGAAAGGCATACTTTAATGATTTAGAATTACTGCTTGATTCTATAGAGGAAGGTGTAGATGTTTTTACAGCACAACCTAATTTTCTCCTGCCTAAGAAAAAGTAGAAATACAAGAACATCAAATACAGGAGATTTCAGTATTAAGATGAGACACCGTACACAGCCTTAACGAACTGGAGAAAATCTTCGACAAGGAGAAAATAGAAGCGAGGCAAAAGCTGGCTGCCATCTTCGGTGAAGAAGCCTTCCGCCTCGCCCATAACCTCCCCGACGACGGCAGCGGCAGAAAAGTCACCGTCCATGCCATCATCGGCGGCATCATGAGCCAGATCACAGGCGCGGGGTTTGCTTCTGGCGCCATTGGCGCAGGAGTCAATGAGGCGATCATCGGCGAGATCAAGAAGATCAAGGATCCCGGCACTGCACAGATTGTCAGCGCGATTGTAGGGGCTGCGGCTACTAAGGCGGTCGGCGGAAATGCAGGTTCTGGTGCAAGTGCAGCGGCGAGCGGGACGAAGAATAATCTCTATGAGGAAGTTCCTGCTATCCGTGAGCAGCTACGCCCTCTTCTGGAACCCAAAACATATCAGACGCTCAAAGACTTCGAGTATCAAGTACTATTTGCCGAGGAAAACGGCAAAAAGATTGCTGTCGCTATAGATAATCGTGGTCGTGTGTGGGATTTAGATGTTTTAGAAGATACTACTACAGGGCTGGAAAAATTCAAATTCCATGACGAGACATTGAATGCACAGCCTGCTACATTTGTAATTTTCAAGTATAATGACTATGCTTTGCGAGAATATCCTTTGGATAAAACCGATGAAAAGATCACATTCCGAAAAGGAGCATACGACGGAAAGATTGCAGATATTTTTAGCTTTGATGTAGGCTTCATCAAAGGATGTGCCAAATCCGCCGTTGCAATGACAGATGGCTTCATAGAATTTGTCAATCATCCGATACAATCTTTAGAAGTCATTAACTCTTTCATGCAACTACTCAGAACAGATCCAGAATTTCGCAAAGCCGTAGGTGCTCAAGCAACAGCTTTCTTTGAAAGGAAGTACAAACAGTTAAACGAGGGGGACAAACATCAACAAGGTGAGATCGCCGGGGAAGTCTTTACTGAAATAATTGCTCTGCCAATCCCAGGAAGCAAGCTAGTAAAATCAGCAAAGGGCATTGAGTTTACCTCTAAGATATCTAACCTATTCGGGAAAACTGCTCATGCTAGCAGTGCATCCAGAATTGTAGCCAGAGATATCGGCAACATAGGTGAAAATACTGCAAAAATACATATGCGGGATGGCAAACTTCTGCCCAACATTCGTTACCAAGCCGGAGAATTTGATTATTTCTATGAGACAGATCACTTAGGGCGATTGAAAGAATTTAAGACGGACAAACTGCAACTCACAGAACGTACCGAACGTCTGAAGCATAATCCGGATACGCCAGGAAAACTTTCGACGGATCATTCGGGGCACTTAGCCGCTGATCGTTTTGGTGGCTCGCCTGAACTGGATAATCTTGTGTCTCAATCTGCCGAAATAAATCTGAGTGCCTATCGCAAGCTTGAAAACGAATGGGCTAGGGCAATAAAGGAAGGCAAGCAAGTGCAAGTTAATGTGAAAGTGCTGTATGAAGGTTCGGATTTAAGACCATCGGGGTTTGATATACGATATAGTATTGATGGAGAAAGAACCACGATAAAGATTAGTCAATAACACACATGCTGCCTCGATTATAAAAATGGAAGGAGTTACATCATGAGAAAATTTTTCGAAGATTATTTTTCTGAATATCAAGCAGATATGGTATCAATTTGCCTTGAATATGTAAACGAACAGGCGGATATGATATATATCTACTGCTCACATGAAAACAAAGCAATGCACAGTGATTTCTTCTTCACAATTTCGGGGAAAACTGTAAAGAAACATCAACTTAATGCAATATCAAATAAGCAACATCGCGACTATGATATTTCAGAACATCGACAAGACGCTGCATTGGCTATCATCATTGAAGATATGGAAAAAATTGAAACCCTCTGTAAACAATTCAACAGAGATATGCCAACACAAATAAAGATAATATACAATGTCAATAAAAATAGTCTAAGAGCTACATACTCTTATGAAAATTTTTGGAGTGATTCAGAAACAAAAATTTCACCAGATATTTTCAATGAGTGGTTTGAAGAAATCAAAAATGGTACATAAGATACCGCTCACCTCACAGTTGCCAATACCTCGCGGGAGACAATGCGAGCATCACTGCAAAGAAGGAAACTACAACAAAGGTCCAAGGAGTGATTACAATAAATTAAAGAAATGGGGCGATCGCGGTGGAAAGAACAAATAAGGCAACCGTTGTCTATATGTTATTACATGTTCATGATTTGGCCAGATACAACATAGCAGCAAAAGCAATCGGAATCTACAGCAGTCGCAAAAATGCGCAGGATGAAGCACAAGATACATGAAGCTGGGCGGCTTCCGAGACTATCCATATTCTTGTTTTTACGTGATTGAATATGAAATCGATGCTTGTTATTGGCAAGAAGGATTCATCGCCCGAATGACCCCGCAGAACATCTCCTGCGATATTCCCCTTTGGGCAAGTGAGGAACAGATACGTAAAGGGGAGCGCCCTCGGCAATTTCTCAAGAGAATCTTGGCAAAGCACGGAAAATACGAGAACCCGAAAAGCGGATTCTTCTCTGAAGAATCTGGAGCCCTAGTACGGTATGCCAGAATTATTCTGGAAGCGAAGGAGTGACGAGTATGGAATACTGTTATCTGTTGCAACATTACTACGAGAATGACCGCGGCAGTGATATCTTCAAGACGCTTGGCATTTTTTCGACGAGAGAAAAGGCTGAACAAGCGCAGATCATGTACAGCAAAAAGCCGGGCTTCCGAGATTATCCGATGGACTGCTTCTACATCGATAAGTATCGCATAAATGTCGGCGGCTGGGATACGGGCTTTTTGCATGATGACGACGACTTCGATGAATAAAGCTACGACCCAAGAAGTTCGAGGTGAATCCATTTGATCCCAAACAAACTCCCATCCGCCCTCCTGCTCGCAGCAGCCATCCTCCCCTTATCCGTCTCTCCCGCCCAAGCTGCTCCGCTCTCGCAACAGGAGCAGCTCGACCAGTCGCGGGCGCAGGAGGCTGCACGGCAGGAGCGGCTGCATCAAGAGCGCACGGAGGTCGATACGCCCCCTCTCCCTTCCTCAACGCTCCCTGCCGATGAAACGGTTCGTTTCCCCATCGTCAAAGTTATGCTTGAAAATGAATCGGGGAAGTTCTATTTCCTGCGCCATATCGCCCATGACTACGAAGGACGCGAGCTTGCTCTCAAGGAGATCAATGAAGCCGTCGGCAAAATGAACCACGAGCTTATGCAGCGCGGTTTTTCAACAAGCCGCGTCGTCATCCCCGAGCAGAATCTCTCAGAAGGAACGCTCCGACTTGTTTTGCAGATCGGCCGCATTCATGCCGTGCGCTTTGCCGAGGGCAATGATACGCTCTATACCTACAACCTCTTCCCGTTTCGCGAAGGCGACGTCTTGAACGTGCGCGATATCGAGCAAGGGCTTGAGCAGGCGAAGCGACTGCCTTCGCAGGATATTACCGTGAAACTCCTGCCGGCACAGGAGCCGCAAATGACGGACCTAGTGCTCACGGTGACACGCGGCAAGAATGTCTACGGCACGATCTCCCTCGATGATTCCGGTCTCAAGGATACGGGAAAGCTGCAGCTTTACGGCAATGTCGGCGTCGACCAGATATTTCAGCGGAACGATATCCTGCGCGTCGGCATGAATCTCGACGGCGCACAGGACGGCTATGCGAAAGGTACGCGCGGGCATAATATCAGCTATACGATTCCCTACGGGGCGCATACGTTTACGGTCTCTTACCAGCGCTCGAAATACCATCAGACGGTGGAGAGCCGTCCCTACGATTTCATCAGCGCGGGCGATACGAATATCTCGACGTTTTCCTGGGACTATGTGCTGCATCGTTCGTCGAGCATGAAGACGAGCATGGATATTCGTCTGAAGAAGCGCAATTCCCATAGCTTTGTCAACGATGTGGAGCTTCCCATCCAGGCGATGCACCAGACATCGTTGGAGGTCGGCTATGCGGAGCGGCTTTACATCGACCGGGACACGCTCTATTTCCGCATCGCGCACCGCTTCGGACTCGGATGGCTTGGCGCACAGGAGGAGAAAACGTATCCTGATGCACCAAAGACGCACTATCGCCTGTGGCTCTTTGATGTGGATTACATCCATCCGTTTACGTTCGGTCATCGCCCTGCGACCTTCACCACGTCTCTTCACGGGCAATGGACGATGAACGAGCAAAGGCTCTATGGCGTGGATATGATCAGCATGGGCGGACGCTATACGGTGCGCGGCTTCGACGGCGAGACCACGCTGATGGGAACGAACGGCTGGTATCTTAGAAATGAATTTGTGACGAAGTTCCCGAAGCAAAAGGCGGAACTTTATCTCGGCCTCGATGTCGGCGCCGTCTACGGCTACGGCGCCGATCTCTACAACGGGCATGTGCTCGCAGGTGCAGCGCTCGGCGTTCGCGGAACGGTCAACGATATTTCCTACGATATTTTTGCTGCCGCGCCCATAGAAAAACCCGAAGGTTTCCACACACCGGACGCGACCTGCGGCTTCTCCTTCGGGCTAAGATTCTAGGAGAATCCTCTACACGCTCACTTCCGTTCCATCCCGAAACATCACCGTCATGCCCTTACCCGCGTTCACGCTCTCTACCATGCTCGCCCAAAGCTGGCTGTCGAACTCTGCCACAGGCGCACTCTGTTCCTTGATGCACTTGATGAACAATGCCCCAATCGCTCAGACTGCGCTTCCTTGGCAGAGATCGTGTCCGTCACCTCGTCAAACCGTGCTTTTGCGGCATCATATCTCGCCACAAGTCCCTCGCAGTGTTTCTGATACTCCTCTTGATTCTGTGCAATGCGGGCGTTCTCTCGAATGCACTTTTCTGTCAGTTCGTGTTCTCGTTTGTTCCCCTCTGCGCAAATATCATTGTATCAGATTCCCATGTGTCACGTTTTCTTTTTTGCTTCCTGTTGCACTTAGATTGTAAATTCAAGATCAAAAAAGCCATCCGTGTGAGCGGATGGCTCTTTTCTTTTCGTTTCGATCAGACGAGCTCGATGATGACCATCGGAGCAGCGTCGCCGCGGCGGACGCCGAGCTTCAAAATACGCGTGTAGCCGCCTTGGCGGTCTGCGTATTTCTTGCCGATTTCATCGAAGAGCTTCCTTACCACGTCCTCATCAGACAGCCTCGCGATCGCCATGCGACGTGCGGAAAGGTCGCCACGCTTTGCAAGCGTGATGAGCTTGTCGGCAAACTTGCGGAGCTCCTTTGCCTTCGCTTCCGTCGTCTCGATGCGGCCATATCTGAAGAAGGAAGTGAGAATGCTGGCGAACAGCGCCTTGCGTGCCGCTGCATTACGTCCTAACTTTCTGTGGCTCATGGATTTCCCTCTTTCCTATTCATTGTTCACTTCTTTGAGCGCAAGCCCGAGTTCTTCAAGCTTCTTTTTGACCTCTTCGAGGGACTTGCGTCCGAGATTGCGTACCTTCATCATGTCATCTTCCGATTTCTCGGCAAGATCTGCGACCGTGTTGATGTTCGCGCGCTTCAAACAGTTGAAGGAACGGACGGAGAGATCGAGATCCTCGATGGTCATTTCCATGACCTTCCCAGAATCGTCCTCTGCCTCTTCCGGGAAGGATGCCTCCACTTCCTCCGTCTCTTCCGGCAGCCCATCCATGTTCTGGAAAAGCTTCAGATGCATGACGAGGATTCCGGCAGCCTTGCTGACCGCTTCTTCCGGACGGAGAGAACCATCCGTCCATACTTCAAGTGTCAGGCGGTCATAGTCCGTGACATTGCCGACGCGCGTATCCTGCACGTTGTAGTTGACGCGCTGTACGGGCGAGAAGATCGAGTCGATGGGAATGGTTCCGATCGTATCGTCTGGCTTCTTGTTGCGATCCGACGGGACGTAGCCGCGCCCGCGTTCAACGGTCATCTCGATGACGAGCTTGCCGTCCTCGTTGAGCGTAGCGATGTGAAGGTCCGGATTTAAGACCTCCACGTCCGAGCCGCAGATAATGTCAGCGCCCGTGACCTCTTTCTCCCCCTCCGCTTCAATGCGGATGACGCGCGGTTCGCTCCCCACCATCTTGAGGCAGAGCTGCTTGAGGTTCAGGACGATGTTCGTGACATCATCCCGCACGCCCGGTATCGTCGAGAACTCATGGAGCACGCCCTCAATCCGAACGGACGTGATTGCCGCGCCTTCGAGGGAGGAGAGGAGCATGCGGCGCAGGCTGTTGCCGAACGTCGTGCCGTAGCCGCGTTCGAGCGGCTCGCAGACGAACTTGCCGTAACGGCCATCTTCGCTGATCTCCACAATCTCAATCTTTGGTTTCTCGATGTCTATCATCTTGGAAGTACCCCCTCAATAACAAGATGTGCTGAGTAATCCATCTTCATTACTTGGAGTACAGCTCGACGATAGCCTGCTCGTTGACCGGGACATCAATCTCTTCGCGGTTCGGGAAACGCGTTACCGTCCCCGTGAGATTGGCCTGGTCCGCCTGGAGCCATGCTGGAGCAGAAAGGGCATTGCTGCTCTCCTTCAGCTCCTTGAAGAATGCACTGCCTTGGCTCTTCTCCGCGACCGTGATGACGTCGCCTTCTGAAACGAGCGCCGAGGGAATGTCGACGCGCTTGCCGTTGACCGCGAAATGGCCGTGACGGACGAGCTGACGTGCCTGGCGGCGCGTGTTGGCAAGGCCGAGGCGGAACACGACGTTGTCAAGGCGGCGCTCCAAGAGACCGAGGAGGTTCTCACCCGTTACGCCTTGCATCTTCTTTGCTTTATTGTAGTATCCACGGAACTGCTTTTCGAGCACGCCGTAGATGAACTTTGCTTTCTGCTTCTCTTTGAGCTGCAAGCCGTACTCCGAAACCTTTCGGTTCGTGCGTACGATCTTGCGCTTCGATTCTTTGGAGCGGCCGATTACAGCCGGCTCGAGCCCGAGCGCACGGCAGCGCTTGAGGGCTGGTACTCTATCAATTGCCATATTCGAAATGCACCTCCTGTTAGACTCTTCTGCGCTTCGGCGGACGGCATCCATTGTGCGGGATTGGCGTAACGTCTTTGATCATGTTGACTTCAAGCCCCGTTGCCTGCAGGGAACGGATCGCTGCCTCACGACCAGCGCCCGGACCCTTGACGTAGACCTCGACCTGCTTGAGGCCATGCTCCATCGCTGCCTTTGCAGCCGTCTCCGCTGCCATCTGTGCAGCGAACGGCGTGCTTTTACGCGAGCCACGGAAACCGAGGCCGCCTGCGCTAGCCCAGGAAAGTGCATTGCCGCTCTTATCGGTGAGCGTCACAATCGTGTTGTTGAACGTGGAGCTGATGTGCGCGACGCCAAATTCCACGTTCTTGCGAACTTTTTTCTTCGTGCGAACTGCTTTCTTAACTGCCACCAGTTAACCCTCCTTTATTTTTTCTTGCCTGCTACAGCCTTTTTCGGGCCTTTTCGCGTGCGAGCATTATTCTTCGTATTCTGTCCACGGACAGGAAGGCCAAGACGGTGACGACGTCCACGGTAGCAGCCGATATCAACGAGTCTTTTGATGTTCATCTGGCGCTCACGACGAAGATCACCTTCGACGAGGACGTTCTTATCGATGGCATCACGAAGCTTTACAACTTCGTCCTCCGTGAGGTCTCGCGTACGCGTATCGGGATTGATGCCAGTCTCCTTCAGCAGATCCTGCGAAGTCTTCAGGCCAATGCCATAAACGTACGTCAAAGCAATTTCAATTCTCTTGTCACGGGGCAAATCTACACCGGCAATACGTGCCATTAAAAAAGCACCTCCTTATCTTTGTTATCCTTGTCTTTGCTTATGCTTGGGGTTTTCACAGATGACCATGACACGGCCTTTGCGCTTGATGATCTTGCACTTCTCACAAATCCGCTTTACGGATGGCTTTACCTTCATTCTCTTTCGCCTCCTTTGCGCGGAATCACAGACCGATTCCGTCATCCAGCTTCGGAGGAAGCGGGATGGCTTCACTGCGTCCGTGTTCCCTTGGCGGGGTTGCGCCCGAAGGCGCACTTCACCCCTGTACCAGTCTGTCATTTTTTTAGTATATCATTTTTTTTGTGCCCTGCCTAGAGGGAAACAAAAAACTTTTGGCGTGCAAGCGACAGATCTCGATGGGCCGCTTACTTGAAGCGGTAGGTGATGCGTCCGCGCGTGAGGTCATACGGCGTAAGCTCGATCGTGACCTTGTCGCCCGGCAGGATGCGGATGAAGTTCATGCGAATCTTCCCAGAGACGTGCGCGAGAACGACGTGTCCATTCTCGAGCTCCACTTGGAACATCGCATTCGGCAAGGCCTCAAGGACCTTGCCTTCTACTTCAATAACGTCTTGCTTCGACATGCTCTCTCTCCTCTTTATGGGATATGGGCGTCTGCCCGGAATCGGCTTCATTATGACAATAGGCGGCCGCTAGGCCGCCCACTATCTCAGGAATCGCTTCCTTGTCATTTGGCCTTCAGCGTCGCGATAAGATCCTTAGTGACCTTGTCGATCGCCTGCCTGCCGTCGACTGCCACATAAGCGCCGGCCTTTTCATAGTAGTCGATGAGCGGCTTCGTCGAAGCCTCGTAGACTGAGAGACGTTTTTCCATCGTCTCCGCCGTGTCGTCTGCACGCTGGAATAGTTCCCCGCCGCATTCGTCGCACTTGCCCTCCGTCTTCGGCGGGTTGAACTTCGTGTGGTACGTAGCGCCGCAGCTCTTGCAGATGCGGCGGCCGACGGCACGCGCAATGAGGTCGCCCTTCGGCACGTTGATATGGATTGCCTTCGCTGCAGGCAGGCCGAGATCCTTAAGGATCGTCCCCAGTGCGTCCGCCTGCTCTACCGTGCGCGGGAAGCCGTCAAGAATGAACCCGTTCTTGCAATCGTCTTTCGCGAGGCGTTCGCGGACGATGCCGATCGTGACTTCGTCCGGAACGAGCTTGCCCTCATCCATGCAGGCTTTCGCCTGTTTGCCGAGCGGCGTGCCTTCCTTGACGGCGGCACGGAACATGTCGCCTGTGGAGATATGCGGAATGCGGAACTCTTTCACGAGTTCTGCCGCCTGCGTCCCCTTGCCGGCCCCAGGAGGGCCCATCAGCAGGATATTCATACGATTTTCCTCTTTTCGACCATGGGAGCGCGCCCTCGGGGCGAGCTCCTTATCTCACTTCATAAAGCCTTCATAGTGGCGCATGACCACCATCGACTCGATCTGCTTCATCGTCTGGAGCGCGACGCCGACTACGATGAGCAGCGCCGTCCCGCCGAAGTAGACGCCTTCGATGCGCGTGCCCGCCGCGATCATGTTCGGCAGGACTGCGATGAACGCGAGGAACACCGAGCCTGCGAGCGTGATGCGCGTGAGGACATGATCGAGGTAGTCCGCCGTCGGCTGCCCTGGACGGACGCCGGGGATAAACCCGCCATACTTCTTCAGATTGTCCGCCATATCCGGTATTTTGACCGTGACGGCGGTATAGAAATAAGTGAAGAAGATGATCATGGCAACGTAGAGCGTCGTCTGCAGCGGCGTGCCCCACTGAAGGTGGCTCGCGATCATCTTGACGGTCTCGTTGTCGATGAACTGCGCGATCGTCGGCGGGAACATGAGCACCGAAGAGGCGAAAATGATCGGGATGACGCCGGCCTGATTCACCTTGAGGGGAATGTGGCTGGTGTGCCCGCCATACGCCTTCTGTCCGACGACGCGCTTCGTGTAGGAAATCGGCACCCGGCGGAACCCCGTCTCAATGAAAACGACGAACATGACCATCAAAATGGCAATGACCGCAAACAGAAAGACGGAGAAATAGCTGATCGTGCCTGCCTGTACGTAGTGGTAGATCGTGCCGATGTTCTTCGGCAGTGCTGCGACGATGCCGGCAAAAATGATCAGCGAGATGCCGTTGCCGACGCCTTGCGCGGTGATCTGCTCACCGAGCCACATGAGAAACACCGTGCCCGCCGTCAACGTGATCGCGATGATCAGGATATTGATGGGGTTCGGGTTCAATATGGCGCTCTTTAAGCCGATGGACATGCCGATCGCCTGCAGGAAAGCGAGGATTACCGTAAGATAGCGCGTGACCTGTGTCGTCTTCTTATATCCTTCCTGCCCCTCCTTCGACCACTGCTCAAGCGTAGGTATGACGACATTCAGAAGCTGGATGATGATCGCGGCATTGATGTACGGAGTGATCGACATCGCGAAGATGGAGAACTTGGAGAACGCACCGCCAGAGAAGAGGTCGAGAAGACCGAATAGGCTACCGCTTGCGAAGAGCTGCGCGATAGCCTGCGGGTCAACTCCCGGCACAGGGATATGGGTTCCCATGCGGAAGACCGCGAACATAATGAGCGTGAAGATAATCTTTTGCCGAAGTTCTGGAATCCGAAAAATGTTTCCAAACGCTTCCAGCATATCAGAGTACCTCTAGTTCCGTCTTGCCGGTTTCCGGGTTGAATTTGATTCGCTTTGCCGTGCCACCAGCAGCCTTGATCTTCTCAACAGCCGACTTCGTGTAGCCGTTTGCGATGATCTCGACCTTCTTGGTGAGCTCGCCGTCGCCGAGGATGCGGATGCCGTCCCCGACGTTCTTCAGGATGCCCGTTTCGATGAGCGCAACGGGATCGACTACGGCGCCGTCATCAAAACGGTTCAACGAGGAAACATTGACCTCCGCATAATGCTTTGCCCAGACATTCTTGAAGCCGCGCTTCGGGAGACGGCGGTAGATCGGCATCTGACCGCCTTCAAATCCCGTGCGTACGCCGCCGCCGCTGCGGGAATTCTGTCCCTTCATGCCGCGGCCGGCTGTCTTGCCGTTGCCGGAGCCGATCCCGCGGCCAACGCGTTTGCGGGCCTTGCGGCTGCCCTCAGCAGGCTTTAGTTCATGTAACTTCATTCTTACGCCTCCTGCTTATTCTGCAATCGTCTCAACTGCAATCAGATGCTCGACTTTGTGGAGCTGGCCGCGGATTGCAGGGTTGTCGGGAAGCTCAACGACGGAGTTGATCTTCCGAAGACCGAGCGAACGAACCGTTCTACGCTGGGTCTCGGGCCGGCCGATGAGGCTTCTCTTCAGCGTGACTTTTACCTTTGCCATATTCGGAGCCTCCTATCAACCGTAAATCTCTGCGACCGTCTTGCCGCGGAGTTCTGCAACAGCCTCGGGACGCTTGAGCGCCTTGAGGCCTTCCATCGTCGCACGGACCATGTTGTTCGGGTTCGCAGAGCCGAGCGACTTCGTGAGGATGTCGCTGATGCCGGCGAGCTCAAGCACGGCACGTGCCGGACCGCCGGCGATGACGCCGGTGCCTTTTGCGGCAGGCTTGAGCATGACGCGGCCCGCGCCGAAGATGCCGACCATCTCATGCGGGATCGTGCGGCCGTCACGGAGTGCGACTTCGACGAGGTTCTTCTTCGCATCCTCGACGCCCTTGCGGATCGCCTCAGGAACTTCTGCCGCCTTGCCGAGGCCGACGCCGACCTTGCCCTTCTTGTTGCCAACGACCACGAGGGCACTGAACGAGAAACGACGGCCGCCCTTGACGACCTTCGCAACGCGGTTTATGTATACAACTTTCTCCTCGAACTCTGGAGTCTCGTTGTCCATATTTCTAGCCATTCATTTACCTCCTTTGGCGTAGTTCAGAACCTCAGCCCGGCTGCACGGGCTGCTTCGGCGAGTGCGGCGACACGTCCGTGGTAGATATAACCGCCGCGGTCAAAGACGACTTCCTCGATGCCCTTTTCCTTCGCGCGCTTTGCGATTTCTGCACCGATGGCCTTGGCGGCCTCGATGTTGCCACCGTAGTTTGCAAAGCCCTTGTCCTGCGTGCTTGCCGAAACGAGCGTCACGCCATTCGTATCATCGATGATCTGCGCGTAGATGTTCGCGAGGCTGCGGTATACGTTAAGGCGAGGGCGCGCCGCCGTGCCAGCAACGTGCTTGCGGACGCGCAGGTGGCGCTTCTGACGCGCCTTGTTCTTGTCTGCTTTATGTAGCACAGGGATTCACTCCTTTCTCGGATCCGTATCTTATTTCTTGCCCTTTGCGCCGGCCTTGCCTTCCTTGCGGCGGATGTGCTCGCCCGCGTACTTGATGCCCTTGCCCTTATACGGCTCCGGCTTGCGGAATGCGCGGATCTCAGCAGCGATCTGACCGACCTTTTCCTTGTCGATGCCCTTGACCGTAATGGCCGTCGCAGACGGAACGTCGAACTCAATGCCTGCGGGCGGCTCGACGATGACAGGATGGGAAAACCCGAGCGAGAGGTTAAGGTTCTTGCCCTGTTTCTGGGCACGGTAACCGACACCGTTGATTTCGAGATCCTTCGAGAATCCTTCCGTGACGCCGACGACCATGTTGTGGATCAGCGAGCGGGAAAGACCATGAAGCGCCCTATGGGGTTTATCGTCAGACGGACGCGCGACCGTAAGGACGGCGCCATCGACGGTTACTTTCATTTCCGGGTTGATGTGGCGGGAAAGCTCCCCTTTGGGACCCTTCACCTTCACCAAGTTATCCGCACCGACCGTGACCGTCACGCCGGCTGGGATATCAACTGGTGCATTTCCAATTCTTGACATCTGTACACCTCCTGACTACAGTTCCTCTTACCAAACGTACGCGACGACTTCGCCGCCGAGACCGGCCTTGCGTGCTGCCTTGTCGCTCATGATTCCCTTCGACGTGGAAATGATCGCGATGCCAAGACCGCCAAGGACGCGGGGAAGCCCGTCATGCTTCACATACTGGCGAAGGCCCGGCTTCGAAATGCGCTTGATGCCGGTGATGACGTGCTCACGTGCGGGACCGTACTTCAGGGAAATCGTGATGACACCCTGCCTGTTGTCTTCCTGGAACGTATAGTCTTTGATGAACCCTTCCTGCTTCAAAACTTCAGCGATGGCGGCCTTCATCTTCGAGCCCGGAATGGTTACCGTCTCGTGGAATACAGAGTTTGCATTGCGCAAACGGGTCAGCATATCTGCAATAGGATCAGTCATTGCCATGAATCGATATCCTCCTCTCAATCAATCAATCGGAATTACCAGCTTGCCTTCGTGACGCCGGGGATGGCGCCCTTGTAGCTCTGCTCACGGAAGCAGATACGGCACATATCGAACTTGCGCATATAGCCATGCGGACGGCCGCAGATCTTGCAGCGGTTGTACGCCCGCGTGGGGTACTTCGGTTCCTTGCTCCACTTTTCGATCATAGACTTCTTAGCCAAGGTTTCTTGCCTCCTTTATGCTTTGAACGGCATGCCCATGAGTTTCAGGAGCTCGCGCGCTTCTTCATCCTTCTCTGCCGTCGTGACGATTACGATGTTCATGCCGCGGATCTTGTCGATCTTGTCGTACTCGATCTCTGGGAAAATGAGCTGCTCCTTGAGACCGACCGCGTAGTTGCCGCGGCCATCAAACGCCTTGTCGGAGAGACCGCGGAAGTCACGGACGCGCGGGAGCGCGACATTCATGAACTTGTCGAGGAATTGGTACATGCGCGTGCCGCGCAGCGTGACCTTGCATCCGATCGGCATGCCCTCTCGAAGCTTCCAAGCGGCGATCGACTTCTTCGCACGCGTCAAAATGGGCTTCTGCCCTGCGATGATCGTAAGATCGCTGACCGCAGCATCGAGTGCCTTCGGATTCGCGACAGCTTCGCCGACGCCCATGTTGATGATGATCTTCTCGATCTTCGGAAGCTGCATGACGTTCTTATAGCCGAACTTCTCTGTCATGGCTTTCGTGACTTCATTCTGGTACTTTTCCTGTAATCTATCCACCTAGTTTCCTCCTTTCCTTTTATTTTGTTTGGTCGATGACCTCGCCGCACTTCTTGCAGGCGCGGACCGACTTGCCGTTTACTTTCTTATGTGCAACCCGCGTTGCCTTCTTGCAGGCAGGGCATACGAGCTGGACCTTGCAGACGTGCATCGGCATTTCCTTTACGAGGATGCCGCCCTGCGGTGCCTTCTGGTTCGGCTTCGTGTGGCGCTTTGCTTTGTTCACGCCCTCGACGACGACCTTGCCTTTCTTCGGCATGGCCGCGATGACCTTGCCCTCCTTGCCCTTGTCCTTGCCGGACAGGACGACGACCGTGTCGCCTTTCTTGACGTTCAGTTTAACGAGTGACAAAATAGCACCTCCTCTTAAAGCACTTCAGGAGCCAAGGAGACAATCTTCATGAAGTCCTTCTCGCGAAGCTCTCTTGCAACCGGTCCAAAGATGCGCGTGCCGCGCGGCGTCTTGTCGTCCTTGATGAGAACGGCTGCATTCTCGTCAAAGCGGATGTACGAGCCATCGCCGCGACGCAGTCCCTTGACCGTGCGGACGACGACTGCCTTGACAACGTCGCCCTTCTTGACCGTGCCGCCCGGTGCTGCCGACTTGACAGCAGCGACGATGATGTCTCCGATGTTGGCGTACTTGCGGTAGGAGCCGCCCATAACACGAATGCACATGATTTCCTTCGCGCCCGTGTTATCCCCAACATTCAGGATGGTTTGCTGTTGGATCATTTCGTGACCTCCTTCTCCGATTGTTTTGGATTACTTCGCGCGCTCGATGACTTCGACCACGCGCCAGCGCTTCGTCTTCGAAAGCGGGCGCGTCTCCATCAGGGAAACCTTGTCGCCGACGTGGGCGTCATTCTTCTCATCGTGTGCGTGGAACTTGACCGTGCGCTTCACGGGCTTCTTGTACAGCTTGTGCTGCTTGAGTTCCTCGATCGCAACGACGACCGTCTTATCCATCTTGTCCGAGATGACCTTGCCAACTCTTACTTTACGTACGTTTCTTTCGCTCATCAGGGAGCCTCCTTCCTTCTGCCTGCCAAATCGCCAGTCATGCGTTGCGCTCGTTCTCGCGCTGAATCGTCTTGATGCGAGCAATCGACTTCTTGACTTCCTTGATACGCATCGGATTTTCGAGCTGGCCTGTGGCGAGCTGGAAGCGGAGACCGAAGAGTTCCTCTTTGAGCGAAGCAACTTTTTGGTCAAGCTCCGCGCTGCTCATCCCGCGAATCTCATTCACCTTCATTTACTTCACCGTCCTCTGCCTTTTCTTCCTTCGTGACAAACTTCGTCTTGATCGGGAGCTTATGCCCCGCGAGACGCATTGCCTCGAATGCGATTTCCTTCGTGACGCCATCCATCTCGAAGAGGACGCGGCCCGGCTTGACGACGGCGACCCAGTACTCAGGCGAGCCCTTGCCGGAACCCATGCGCGTCTCAGCCGGCTTTGCCGTTACCGGCTTGTCGGGGAAGATCTTGATCCATACCTGGCCGCCGCGCTTGATGTAGCGCGTCATCGCGATGCGTGCCGCCTCGATCTGGCGGTTTGTGATCCAGGCAGGCTCAAGTGCAATGAGGCCGTACTTTCCGTGGCTCACGGTATTGCCTCGATTTGCCTTGCCCTTCATGCGGCCACGGAACTGCTTGCGGTATTTGACTCTCTTTGGTAGTAACATTTAAGCCTCGCTCCCTTCGGCTGCGGCCTTCGCCTGCTTTTTTTCCGGAAGAACTTCGCCCTTGAAGATCCAGACCTTGACGCCGATACGGCCATACGTCGTATGTGCTTCTGCCGTGCCGTAGTCGATGTCTGCGCGGAGCGTGTGAAGCGGGATGCTTCCTTCACGATAAAACTCCTTGCGTGCGATCTCGGCGCCGCCAAGGCGGCCACTGCAGGCAATCTTGATTCCCTTTGCGCCGAGGCGCATCGTGCGGGCGACTGCCTGCTTCATCGCACGGCGGAAGGCGATGCGGCGCTCCAGTTGCTGCGCGACGTTCTCCGCGACGAGCGTCGCGTTCATGTCCGGCTGCTTGACCTCCGCGATGTTGATGTCAACCTTCTTGTCCGTATACTTCTTGAGCCCTTCCTTGATCTGCTCGATGCCCGAACCGCCGCGGCCGATCACCATGCCCGGCTTAGCCGTGTGGATCGTGAGCTTGAGGCGCTTCTGGCTGCGCTCCGTCTCGATGCGCGGCACGCCGGCCGACATGAGGCTCTGCTTCAGGTAATCACGGATCTTGATATCTTCATGCAGGTTGTCTGCAAAATCTTTGTCTGCGTACCACTTCGCATCCCAGTCCTTGACGATGCCAAGACGAATGCCATGCGGATTTACTTTCTGACCCAAACCGTTCCCCTCCTATTCTCAGTGCTTCTCGTCAACGATGACCGTGACATGGGACGTGCGCTTCAAAATCTTGAACGCCTGCCCACGGGAACGCGGGTGAATGCGCTTGAGCGTCGGGCCCTGATCGGTGTAAGCCGTCTTGACGTAGAGGTTGTCGACGTTCATGTCGAAGTTGTTCTCCGCATTGGCGACCGCCGAACGGAGCACCTTCTCGACTACTTCTGCGCCGGCCTTCGGCGTGAACTTCAGGATCGCGAACGCGTCTGCGATGTTCTTGCCACGGATGAGATCCATGACGATACGAACTTTGCGCGGAGCGATGCGAACGTATTTAGCAGTTGCTTTTGATTCCACAAGGATTCTCCTTTCGCAAAATTATCGCAGCGAAGTCTTGCGCTCTTCGCCGGAATGGCCTTTGAACGTACGCGTCGGCGCGAACTCGCCGAGCTTGTGGCCGACCATGTCCTCCGTCACGTAGACGGGGACGTGCTTGCGTCCGTCGTGCACCGCAATCGTATGACCGACAAAATCCGGGAAAATCGTGGAACTTCTCGACCAGGTCTTGATGACCTTCTTATCATTTGCTTCGTTGAGTGCCGTAATCTTCTTCATCAGGCTTTCCGCAACGAAAGGGCCCTTCTTAACAGATCTTGACAAAGTGTATCCTCCTTCCGTCAGGCTGCCCAGCGCAGCCTGCTTGCTTCATTATTTCGTACGTCTCTTGACGATGAGCTTGTCGGATGCCTTCTTGCGGCGGGTCTTGGCGCCCATGGCGCACTTGCCCCACTTCGTGACTGGATGCTTGCGGCCGACAGGGCTGCGGCCTTCGCCACCGCCATGCGGATGGTCGTTCGGGTTCATTGCGACGCCGCGGTTTTCCGGGCGAACGCCGAGCCAACGGTTGCGGCCGGCCTTGCCGATCGTGATGTTCTCGTGCTCGAGGTTTCCTACCGTGCCGATCGTGGCACGGCAGTTGATGTGCACCTTGCGGAGCTCGCCCGACGGCATGCGCAGGAGTGCGTAATCGCCTTCCTTTGCCATGAGCTGTGCGGATGCACCGGCGCTTCTTACGAGCTGTGCGCCCTTGCCGATCTTGAGCTCGACATTATGGATCGTCGTGCCGACGGGGATGTGCTTCAAGGGGAGCGCGTTGCCGACCTTGATGTCCGCCTCGGGGCCGGACTCGACCATGTCGCCAACCTTCAGCCCGTTCGGCGCAAGGATGTAGCGCTTCTCGCCGTCCACATAGTTCAGGAGGGCAATGCGTGCGCTGCGGTTCGGATCGTACTCGATTGTCGCGACGCGAGCGGGGATGCCGTCCTTCCTGCGCTTGAAATCGATGATGCGGTAGAGGCGCTTATGCCCGCCGCCCTGGTGGCGAACCGTCAGACGTCCCTGCTGGTTGCGGCCGCCATGCTTCTTCAGTCTTTCCGTCAGCGACTTTTCCGGCTTATCGGCCGTAATTTCGTCAAACGACGCGACCGTCATGAAGCGACGCCCTGCAGAATATGGTTTGAAACTCTTTACTGCCACTTTTTATATGCCTCCTTTTCCATTACGCTTCAAAGAACTCGATGCTCTCGCCAGCCGCTAGCTTCACGATTGCTTTCTTGTAGTCGGGACGCTTGCCGGACGTGCGTCCCATGCGCTTCGTCTTGCCAAGCACGTTGACCGTGTTGACCTTATCGACTTTGACCTTGAAGACCTCGGCGACTGCCTTTGCGATCTCGATCTTGTTTGCTGCCTTTGCTACGACGAATACGTACTTCCCCTCAGCCATGAGCTGGGTCGTGCGCTCCGTGATGAGCGGGCGGATCAGAATATCACGTGCTTCCATTATGCGAATACCTCCTCGATACGAGCGACGGCATCCTTCGTGATGAAGAGCTTGCCATGGTTCAGGATGTCAAAGACATTGAGCCCGAGCGAATGGATTGCCTTGACGCCGGGGATGTTGCGCGCGGAGCGCTCGACATTCTCCATCTCCTCTGCGGTGATGAAAAGCGCCTTGCCAGAGACCGCGAAGTCGCCGAGAAGCTTTACGACCTGCTTCGTCTTCGGCGCTGCGAAGTCGAGGCTGTCGAGGACGATGAGATCGCCGCTCTTGACCTTGTCGGAAAGAGCGCACTTGAGGGCAAGACGGCGCTGCTTGCGCGGCATCGAAAAGCCGTGCTTTCTGGGATGCGGCCCAAAGACCGTGCCGCCGCCGACCCATAGCGGGCTGCGCGTCGAGCCTGCGCGCGCACGCCCTGTGCCCTTCTGCTTCCAAGGCTTACGGCCGCCGCCGCGGACAAGGCCGCGCGTCTTCGTCGCATGGGTGCCGAGGCGCTGGGATGCGAGCTGCATGACGACGGCCTGATGGACGAGGCCTTCATTCATCGCAACGCCAAAGACGCTGTCATTCAATTCGATATCGCCAACCTGGTTGTTCGCGATGTCATAAACTGCTACTTTTGCCATAATTCAGGTTGCCTCCTTCCAATCAGTTTTTGCCCGGCTTGACGGTGCTCTTGATCACAACAAAACTCTTCTTCGGGCCCGGGATGGCGCCCTTGATGAGGATGAGGTTGCGATCCGCATCGACGCGGACGATGGAGAGGCGCTGTACCGTGACGCGCTCGCCGCCCATGCGCCCCGGCAGCTTCTTGCCCTTTAGGACACGTCCGCCAGGACCTGAAATCATCGCACCCGTCGAACCCGGCTCGCGGTGCGATTTTGATCCATGCCCCATGGGGCCGCGCGCGAAATTATGGCGCTTGATGCCGCCGGCAAAGCCCTTGCCCTTGCTCGTGCCCGTCACATCGACGAGATCGCCGGCATCAAATATAGTAACGCCGATGGTATCACCGACTTTGTATTCAGAAGCATCCTGCAGGCGCATCTCACGGATGAACTTCACAGGCGTGACGCCCGCCTTTGCGAAATGTCCCTTCAGGGGTTTTGTCACCCTGCGTTCCTTGGCTTCACCAAAGCCGAGCTGCACCGCATTGTAGCCGTCCGTCTCCATGGTCTTGTTCTGGATGACGACGTTGTTGCCAGACTCGACGACCGTCACGGGGACGACCTTGCCCTCTTCCGTGAAAATCTGGGTCATGCCAAGTTTTCTACCTAAAATCACTTTAGACATTCATTCCACCTCCTTGGATCAAAGCTTCATCTCGATGTCCACGCCCGCAGGCAGATCGAGCCGCAGCAGGGAGTCGACCGTCTTCTGCGTCGGATGCAGGATGTCAATGAGGCGCTTGTGCGTGCGCATCTCAAACTGCTCACGGCTGTCCTTGTTGACATGCGGGGAACGCAGGATCGTGTAGATGTTCTTTTCCGTCGGGAGCGGAATCGGCCCCGAGACCGTTGCGCCCGTCTTCTTTGCCGTATCGACAATCTTGACTGCGCTCTGGTCGAGGGACTTATGATCATAAGCCTTCAAACGGATTCTGATTTTCTGCTGTTTTGACAATTTGAATTTCCTCCTTATCGTCCGAACTCTTTGGCCCAAACATTTCTCCGTAGCAGTTCCCTCAGATGCCCCGAGCCATCTGCCACGTCATCGCATGGGGGGGGTACGCATCATCTCGCCCCGGTCTTAAGGGAAGCATGGATCTGTGCCGCTGCACCATGAAGCAGCGGCACAGATCCATGCTTCCCCCCTAAAATAAGAGCGGCGCGAGCGCCACTCTTATTGTGTCGGGGATTATGAATTAACCTTCGATTTCCGTTACGCGTCCAGCGCCGACCGTGTGGCCGCCCTCGCGGATAGCAAAGCGAAGACCCTTCTCGATTGCGATCGGCGTGATGAGCTCGACTTCCATCTCGATGTTATCGCCGGGCATGACCATCTCCGTGCCTTCAGGAAGCTTGACGACGCCCGTGACGTCCGTCGTGCGGAAGTAGAACTGCGGGCGGTAATTCGTGAAGAACGGCGTATGACGGCCGCCTTCTTCCTTCGTCAGGACGTAAACCTGTGCCTTGAATTTCGTGTGCGGATTGATCGTGCCCGGCTTTGCGAGAACCTGGCCGCGCTCGATTTCCTTGCGGTCAATGCCGCGGAGGAGGGCGCCGATGTTATCGCCTGCGACTGCCTCGTCGAGCATCTTGCGGAACATCTCAATGCCCGTGACGACCGTCTGACGCGGCTTATCCTGGAGACCGACAATCTCGACCGTATCGTTGAGCTTGAGCTGTCCACGCTCGACACGGCCCGTAGCGACCGTGCCGCGGCCCGTGATCGTGAAGACGTCCTCGACCGGCATGAGGAACGGCTTGTCCGTGTCGCGCTTCGGCGTCGGGATGTACTCGTCGACTGCCTCCATGAGCTTCAGAATGTTCTTCTGCTGCTCCGCATCGCCCTCCAGCGCCTTGAGTGCGGAACCCGTAATGACGGGGATGTCGTCGCCGGGGAAGTCGTAGCTCGAAAGGAGCTCGCGGACTTCCATCTCGACGAGCTCGAGGAGCTCAGGATCGTCGACCTGATCCACTTTGTTGAGGAAGACGACGATAGCCGGGACACCGACCTGGCGAGCAAGCAGGATGTGCTCACGCGTCTGCGGCATCGGGCCGTCGGCAGCCGAGACGACGAGGATCGCGCCGTCCATCTGGGCTGCACCGGTGATCATGTTCTTGACATAGTCCGCATGGCCCGGGCAGTCGACGTGTGCGTAGTGGCGCGAAGGCGTCTCGTACTCGACGTGGGCCGTGTTGATCGTGATGCCGCGCTCGCGCTCCTCCGGAGCCTTGTCGATGTCGGCGTAATCCTCGAACGAAGCCTTGCAGCCGTCCGTCTCGGACAGGACTTTCGTGATGGCAGCCGTGAGCGTCGTCTTGCCATGGTCAACGTGACCGATCGTTCCGATGTTGACATGCGGCTTGGTTCTCTCAAATTTTTCCTTAGCCATTGTAGTGATTTCCTCCCTTATTCACCTTTGTTCTTTGCGACAATCTTGTCAGCAATATTCTTAGGAACTTCATCATAGTAAGAGACTTCCATGCTGTAGTTCCCTCGGCCCTGAGTCTTGGAACGCAGATCCGTCGAGTAGCCGAACATCTCGGAGAGCGGCACAAAACCGTTGATGACCTGCGAGCCATTGCGCGGTTCCATGCCATCGATACGGCCGCGGCGAGAATTCAAATCGCCGATGACATCGCCCATGTAATCCTCCGGGACGATGACCTCCACCTTGACATACGGCTCAAGAAGGACCGGATCTGCCTTTTCCGCACCGTTCTTGAATGCCATCGAACCGGCAATCTTGAACGCGGCCTCCGACGAGTCAACCTCGTGGAAGGAGCCATCGAAGACCGTCACTTTGACATCGACGACCGGATAGCCGGCGACCACGCCGCCCTCCATCGCCTGCTTGACGCCATCCTCGATCGGCTTGATGAACTCCTTCGGAATCGCGCCGCCGACGACCTTGTTCTCGAAGGCAAAGCCTTCGCCCGGCTCCTGCGGCTCAAGACGCAGCCAGCAGTGGCCGTACTGGCCATGGCCGCCGGACTGGCGGACGAACTTGCCCTCCGCCTCGACGGTCTTGCGGATCGTCTCGCGGTACGCGACCTGCGGCTCGCCGACCTTGCAGTCGACCTTGAACTCGCGAAGCATGCGGTCTACGATGATCTGCAGATGGAGCTCGCCCATGCCGCTGATGATCGTCTGCCCCGTTTCCTGGTCCGTATGGACGCGGAACGTCGGATCCTCTTCTGCGAGCTTCTGAAGTGCGATGCCCATCTTTTCCTGATCGTTCTTCGTCGACGGCTCGACCGCAACGGAGATGACCGGATCCGGGAAGACCATCGACTCAAGAATGATCGGATGTGCCTCGTCGCAGAGCGTATCGCCCGTCGTCGTGTCCTTGAGCCCTACGGCCGCTGCGATATCCCCGCTGTAAACCTTATCGATTTCCTTGCGGTTGTTTGCATGCATCTGAAGGATGCGCCCGATGCGCTCCTTCTTGCCTTTCGTCGAGTTGTAGACGTAAGAGCCGCCTTCGAGGATGCCGGAGTAGACACGGAAGAACGCGAGCTTGCCGACGAACGGATCCGTCATGATCTTGAACGCGAGTGCCGAGAACGGCGCCTCGTCGCTCGAAGGACGGTGGTCTTCCTCGCCCGTTTCGGGATTGATGCCTGTGATCGGCGGGATATCCGTCGGTGCCGGCATGTAATCGACGATCGCATCGAGCAGGGGCTGGACGCCCTTGTTGCGGTACGACGTGCCGCAGGTGACCGGCGTGAGCTTGCACTCGACCGTGCCGCTCCTGATGACGCGCTTGATTTCCTCTTCGGAAATATCCTCGCCGCCTAGGTACTTCTCCATGAAGTCATCGTCGAGCTCGGAAAGCGCTTCCATGAGGATCTCGCGATACTCCTCCGCCTGATCCTTCATGTCATCGGGTATCGCGACCTCGTCCTCGACCTTGCCGAGATCGTCCTCGTAGACGATCGCTTCCATCTTGACGAGGTCGACGATGCCCTGGAACGTATCCTCTGCGCCGATCGGCAGTTGGATTGCGACTGCGTTCGCGTTCAGGCGTTCCTTCATCATCGCGATGACATTGTAGAAATCTGCGCCCGTAATGTCCATCTTATTGACGTAAGCCATGCGCGGAACATTGTACTTTTCCGCCTGGCGCCAAACCGTCTCGGTCTGCGGCTCAACGCCGCCGCGCGCCGTCAGGACCGCAACCGATCCGTCGAGCACGCGCAGGGAGCGCTCAACTTCTACCGTGAAATCCACGTGACCCGGCGTATCAATGATGTTGATGCGATGATCCTTCCAATGGCAGGTCGTCGCGGCCGACGTGATCGTGATGCCGCGCTCCTGCTCCTGGACCATCCAGTCCATCGTCGCGGCGCCGTCATGCACCTCGCCGATCTTGTGGTTGACACCTGTGTAGAAGAGGATACGCTCCGTGGTCGTCGTCTTACCGGCATCGATGTGCGCCATGATGCCGATATTGCGCGTCTTTTCAAGGGAATACTCTCTTGCCACTTCTTTTATCGCTCCTTATAGCCTTAGAGGAGATTACCAACGATAATGCGCGAATGCCTTGTTGGCCTCGGCCATCTTGTGCGTATCTTCCTTCTTCTTGATTGCTGCGCCCGTATTGTTCGCAGCGTCCATGAGCTCGCCCGAAAGGCGCTCATCCATCGTCTTCTCCCCGCGAAGACGTGCGTAGCTGACGAGCCAGCGAATGCCGAGCGTCATGCGGCGGTCGGGGCGGACCTCGACTGGGACTTGATAGTTCGCACCGCCGACGCGGCGTGCGCGGACCTCAAGAACCGGCATGACATTCTTCAGAGCCGTCTCGAACACCTCGAGCGGATCCTTGCCCGTCTTAGCGCGGATCGTCTCGAATGCATCGTAGACGACGCGCTCAGCAACGCTCTTCTTGCCGGAGAGCATCACCTTATTGATGAATTTCGTAACCGTCTTGCTGTGGTACACCGGATCCGGCAGTACGTCACGCTTCGGTACGGAACCTTTTCTTGGCATTGTGTTACCTCCCTGTTCGATTTACGAAAAAGATCACTTCTTCTTCGCGCGCTTCGCACCATACTTCGAGCGGCCCTGGCCACGATCCTGCACGCCGGCAGTATCGAGCGAGCCGCGGATGATGTGATAACGAACACCTGGCAGGTCCTTGACACGGCCGCCTCTGATGAGGACGACGCTGTGCTCCTGTAGATTATGGCCGATGCCCGGGATGTATGCGGTAACTTCGATGCTGTTCGTCAAACGAACGCGAGCGACCTTGCGCAGCGCCGAGTTCGGCTTCTTCGGCGTCGACGTGTAGACACGTGTGCAAACGCCGCGCTTCTGCGGGCAATTCCTGAGTGCTGGTGCTTTGGACTTCTCCTGCATGCTCTTTCTGCTCTTACGAACTAGCTGGTTGATAGTTGGCATACATGCACCTCCTTCCTTCCTATTGAGAATTTAGTATGGATGAAAACCGAGGCAGGGCCTCGCCTTTCTAACGAATGGGTTTCGTGAGCGCCGCTGCCGCTGCACCGACTTCGATGCCGCACGCGGCGCCAAGCTCTTTCAGCGCCGCCGTCTCATCGACGGGAACGCCGGCCTCGCTGCAGAGCGTCCGCAGAGGCTCCACGACGCGCGCATCGGCGTCGCTTGCGAGGAACACCTGCGTGGCCTCACCGCGCTTCACTGCCTTGCCGACCTGCTTCACGCCAATCACGCGATCCGCCGTTTTCAGTGCATCCAGTGTCATTGTTTTCACTCTCCTGTATCACGAAAATCTCGAAACGCACGGATCCATTCAGCCACGCCTTCTTGACGCATCTTTTCCCCGCACTTCGGCGAAAAATCTACGCCAATCTGACGAACTTCATTTGAGCCGTGATTCCCTTGCCTTTGGGTCAGTCACTTATATAATATAGCATTCGCAAAAACGCCTGTCAACACTTATTCCATCGAGTTTTTTGTGTACACGTCTCCGCGCGTATCCTCTTTCCTCTTTCCATGCAAAAGAATGCGATCAAACGAAAAACTCGCGTGTTTTTGCCCAAAACACGCGAGTTTTCATGACAATCTTCCGTCCGCTTACCGCAATTGCCGCAAAACCGTCTTCATCACCTCGGCGACATGCTCCGCCGTGAAGCCGAACTTCTTGAAGAGCGTTGCCGCCGGTGCGGACGCGCCGAAGCTCTTCATGCAGACAGCCGCGCCGTCAAGCCCGACGTATCCCCCCCAGCCAAAGCCCGAAAGCGCTTCGACCGCGACGCGGGCGCGCACGGATCTCGGCAGGATGCGCTCCTTATAGTCGGGATCCTGCGCTTCGAAAAGTTCCATGCACGGCATCGAGACGACGCGCACGTCGACGCCGTCCTTTACGAGCAGTTCCTGCGCCGCGACCGCAAGCGAGACTTCCGAGCCGCTCGCGATGAGGATGCCCTGCATCCGCATCGCATCCTTCGCCTCGGAGACGACATAGGCACCCTTCAGTGCATCCCTCGACGAGCCGGCGAGCTGCGGGAGATTCTGCCGCGTGAGCACGAGCGCCGTCGGCGTCTTCCCGCTCGTCACGGCGAGATACCAGCCCGCCGCCGTCTCCGTCGCGTCCGCGGGGCGGAACACGTTGATGTTCGGCGTCGCGCGCAACATCGCAAGCTGCTCGATCGGCTCGTGCGTCGGGCCGTCCTCGCCGACGCCGATGCTGTCGTGCGTAAAGACGTACGTCACGGGCAGTCCCATGAGCGCCGCGAGGCGAAGCATCGGCTTTGTGTAATCGCTGAAAACGAAGAACGTCGCAATGTACGGGCGAAGACCTCCGTAGAGCGCAAGGCCGTTCGCCATCGCCGCCATCGCGAGCTCGCGGACGCCGAAATGAAGGTTGCGCCCTGCGTAGTCCTGCTTGCTGAAGTTGCCTTCGTCCTTCATGAGCGTCTTGGTCGAAGGTGCGAGGTCGGCGCTGCCGCCGATGAGCTGCGGCACGAGATCCTTGAGACGATTGATGAGCGTGCCGGAAAGCGCGCGCGTCGCGGCCGCCTTATCGTCGTGCGCCCAGTAGGATTCATCCGCAAGCAGCTTCTTCGCATCGACAGGCGTGTGGCACGCATCCCAAAGCGCGCGCTCCTTCGGGAACTTCGCGCTGTAGGCGGCGAAAAGCTTCTTCCACTCCGCCTCTGCGCTCGCCCCTTTTTCCGCGAGCGCCTTGTAGGCATCGTAGACGTCCTGCGGAACACAGAACGACATATCCGGGCGTTCCCATCCGAGATTTTCCTTGAGCGCCTTGACATTCTCTGCGCCGAGCGGCTCGCCGTGCGCACTCGCCTTTCCCTGCTTCGCGGGACAGCCATAGCCGATCTGCGTCCTGACGGTGATGAAGGAAGGATGCGCCTTGTCCGCTTTTGCCTCCTCGATTGCCTTGCCGATTGCCGCGAGGTCGTTTCCATCCTCGACCAAGAGCGTCTGGAAACCGAATGCGCGCATGCGCGCCTGTACGTTTTCCGTGAACGCGACATCCGTATCGCCCTCGATTGAAATCTGATTCGAGTCGTAGAGCACGATGAGCTTGGAGAGCCCTAGCGTCCCGGCAAGCGAGAACGCCTCGGAGGAAATGCCTTCCATGAGGCAGCCGTCGCCGCAAAGCGCGAACGTGTAGTGATTGACGATATCGTATCCGGGGCGGTTGAAGCGCGCCGCAAGATGCGCCTCCGCCATCGCCATGCCGACCGCCATGCCAAGTCCGGCGCCAAGTGGTCCCGTCGTCGCTTCAACGCCTGCCGTGTGGCGGTATTCGGGATGCCCCGGTGTCAGCGAGTCCTCCTGGCGGAACTGCTTCATATCCTCGATCGTCAGTCCGTAGCCGAAGAGATGGAGCAGCGAGTAGAGCATCGCGGAACCATGTCCCGCCGAAAGGATGAATCGATCGCGATTCACCCAGTTCGGATTTTTCGGATTGTGGTGCATGTGATTCGCCCAAAGCTCGTACGCCATAGCGGCGGAGCCGAGCGGCAGTCCGGGATGGCCGGAGTTCGCCTTTTGGATGGCGTCCGCCGAAAGGACCCGAATGGCATTTACGCATTTCGTATCGAGTGCGCTCAAAATACATCTCTCCTTTTTTGAAGAACCGTGCAACATCCAGTTTATTTTATAAAAAATACGCCCAAATGTCCAGCTGTACGGGCATTTGCGCGTAAAAAGAAAGATCCCATCTATTTGGGGATTATTTTTGGGGGCGCGATATCCGGGCGGAGTTTCTTTGCCTTCCCCATGTAGACGTGGCGGATTTCCGCCTGTGCCTTGTCCGTATCGGCAAGCACGAGCACGCGGATGCACTTTTCGAGGCTTCCTTCGACTGCACACTGCCGTGCATCGAAGAGAGGCACGAGATCAAATCCCTCAATCTGGCGCACTCCTGCCGTCGGAAACGCCGCGCTAAGATCCTCTGTCATCGAAAAGATCACGGCGCCAATGGCTGCGGGGGCGAGCGCGTTGCGCTCCAAAACCGCCTCCATCATCGCGCGTGCCGCGTTCCATATCGCTTCACGCGTATCCTCTTGTACGGTAATCGCACCGCGTATCCCTCTCACGGCTATTCCTCCTTTGGGAATGGAATCCTTATTGCGCGCCGCCCTCGTTGTCGGCTTCACCACTCGACCATACCTTCTGCGCATAGACCGCGTTGAAGAGCAGCGCGCCCTGCAGTGCGACCTGTGAAAGGTTCGCGCCGAGCGAGCCGATTGTATTGTCGCCCGTCACCGTTTGGATGGAAAGAATCGACCAGTAGACGAGATTTGCGATGTTGACAAATATCCAAAGCGACCAGTTTTCATTGTACTTCAAGACGTAAAGAATCTGCGCGATAAAGCTGATGACGAAGTTGATCGAATCGAAGTACGGAAGCTGTCCGCCGACACGTGCAAGCACGAACCAACCAATCCCCCATGCGATGAATGCGCCCGCAAAGATCTTGTTGCGCGTGCCGGGCTGGAAGGAGTGCGTCGCAGCCTGCCTGCCCCACATGAAAAAACCGATCGGCTGCGAGATGACGTAGACGATATCCATCGCAAACGACCCAAAGGCATGGCTGATCCACGCGATATATGTCATGGCAAGGCATTGAACGAGACCGAAAAGAAAGGAGATGCGCCGCCCCTTCATGCCGTAGACGAGACAGAGGACGCCCGCGATGCCGGATACCATGCCGACGGCGCTGTCCGGCGCAAGCGCGTAGACGCCGACCTGCAGGAGGACGAGCACCGTCACATACGTCATTTCAAAGGGTTTCCAATTCGTAAAGAGCTGGCTGTATATCCAACCATGTCCATTCATGTATTTCACTCCAATCCTGCATCGCTTAAAATCGAAAGTGCTGCCACGATTGAATCGCGCTCGCCTTGCTGCACGGCTCCCTCCTCGTTCACGAGATCGTTGACGCCCGCCGCGAGGTCGCCCTGATAGAGGACGACATTATTGAGGATGGAGAGCGTCTCCATCCTGCGCTGTCTGCCGATGACCATGAGAATGCCCGATTCCATATCGTCTGCCAAGATTCCCTTACTGTGCCAATACGCCTCGACCTTTGCATTGTCATCGGTGTAAAAGCCATCATGCGAGCGCACGATGCCGTAATGCGCCTTCGGCGCATAGCGATGTGCGAGATGCATGAGCGAATACGCGGGGACGGCAGGGTATGTCTCCGGCACGTACCTGCGCGAGAGGCCATCGTCGCGTACTACGCCCTCCGCGATCACGAGCTCGCCGAATGCGATGTCGTGCTGCATCGCGCCTGCCGATCCGACGCGGATGACGTAACGAATGCCGACATTGTGCATCTCCTCCACGGCGATGCCTGCCGACGGCGCGCCGATGCCCGTCGACATCGCGAGAATGCGCTTGCCGCGGTACGTGCCGAGAACGGACTTATACTCGCGATTGAACGCCCACTCCCGCACGTTCTCCATGCATGCAGCGGCCTTATCGACGCGGGCGGGATCACCCATGATGATCGCGCGATCTGTACGGATTGCGCGCGTCAGTTGGGTATGCGGTTCCATGTCTCGATGTCCTTCCATACGTACCTCCTAAAATCATCTAAGGGATCGCGGATCAAATGAAAGACTCCCGATTGGCGTAGATTGTTCGTCCGAACGATGCGGAGCTCCGAATACAGCGTGGCGCTCTGTGAGAGCTTTTCCGCCGAAGTGCGGGCAAAAGAGATGCGGCAAGACGGAGGTGCTGAACGGATCCGCGCTTCCCTAAGACTCAGTACCTTCTGCGTCGCGTCGACGAAGGATAACCGAGTTGTTCGCGGTACTTCATGACCGTGCGCCTCGAGACGGCAAAGCCCTGTCCCGTGAGGAGCGTGCAGATCTTTTGGTCGGAAAGCGGATGGTGCGCGTCCTCCGTCTCGATTGCCTGGCGTATGGCAGCCTTTGCCGCTGCCGCCGTATGCCCTTTTCCCATGTTCTCCGCACCCGTCGCTTTTCCCTCTTTTGCAGAGGCCGAAAGATTTGCCGAAAAGAGACGGCGCAGCGGCATCGTGCCGTGTGGCAGCTCGATGTACTTGTTCGCAACGGCACGGCTCACCGTCGATTCGTGAAGCTCCGTCGCCTCCGCAATCTGCTTCATCGTCATCGGGCGGAGCGCCGTCTCGCCATGCGCGAGATAGTCCTGCTGCGCGCGCAGGATCGCCTCGACGACACGCCGAATCGTCGTACGCCTCTGCTCAATGCTCGTGATGAGCCACGAAGCCGCACTGAGCCGCTTTTGGATGTAGCTGCGCGTCGCCTCGTCGAATCCATCCGTCTCACGATACGCCTGCGCAATGCAAAGGTGCGGCACGCGCGCGTCCGTAAGCTCGACCACGTAGCCTGCACCGCCATTCGTACGGCGCACGACGATATCGGGCACGATGCGCTCTGCCGTACGCCCGCCGTAGGCGCGCCCGGGCTTCGGGTCAAGGCGCCGCACGATGTCGGCTGCCTGCTGCACCTCCTGCGGCGAACATCCTTCTGCAGCGGCGATCTCACGGATCTTTGCGTCTGCAAGCGCCGCGAGGTGCGCATCGATGAGATGTGCGACGAGCCCTTCGTAAATCCCCTGCGCCTTCGCCTGTATGCGCAGGCACTCGGCGAGATCACGCGCGCCGACGCCCGCAGGCTCAAAGGTCTGATAGACGCGGAGCACGCGCCGGACGTGTGCCGCGTCAGTCTGCGAAACGCGCGCCGCTTCCTCGACTGAAACGGTCAAATAGCCGTTTTCGTCCGTCGAGCCGACAAGGAACACGGCGACCGCGCGGTCACACTCGTCCGCAAAGGCGAAGCGGGCCTGCTCCAGCAGCTCCTCCTCCAGCGATCTTCCCGCTTCATCCGCGACATCCGGGCGCCTCTCCTCCAACCGCGAAAACCTCGGCGACAAGTCATCGTCGCCGAGGTAGTCCGCAAAGGCGCGCGCATTATCCGGCATTTCCTGCTGCTGCGCCTCGCCCACATCCGCATAATCCAGTTCAAGTGCAGGATTTTCCAAAAATTCCCTTTCAACGAGCGCGCTGAGCTCCGTCGAGGAAAGCTGAAGAATCTGCACGGCTTGCTGCATCTGCGCCGTCATGACGAGATGCTGCGAAAGCCCCATGCTGAGATTCTGCTGCATCGCCATGTCACTTCGTCGATATGGCGGCAGCAATCGCCGCGCCAAGGCCGCTGCCATCATGCGCAAGGTTTGTGTCAATCTTCTCCGCATCCTCGCCGAGGAGCTCCGAAAGCGTCGCGGTGATGCACTCCTTCGCACCGGGCATTTTCGCGTAGACGCTCCCATCGATTGCGATATGCTGCTTTTGGATCCCGCCATCGCCCGCGAGCTGCCAGATGATGCCGACATAGCTCGCCGTCACAAGGCGCGCCGAACGCACGAGAATCGCGCGGGCGAGCCGCTTTGCAAGCGCGAGGTCGTCCGCTCCGAGCACATGGCCCGTCTTGCTCGCGACAATCTCTTTTGCCGTTTCAAGGGGTTCCGTATCGTCGACGAGAATCGCGCTCATGTCAATGCTCGTAAAGCCATAGTTCTTCGACTCGCCCAAAAGCTCTGCGAGCGCCATGCCGAAAAGCTCGCCCATGTAGCGTCCCGACGCCATTTTCTCCAAGCGCTGTTCGCCTGGCTTTTCCGACGCCGCATCCAGCGCGGCATCGAAACGGTTCGGCACGAGCTTCATGAATCCACCCGACTCGAGGTTCAGGATCATCGGCTTTTCCGCCTTCCCCTCATAGGGTTCCAAATAGCACGTATTGTGCCCCGTCGCATAAATCGAGCCGATATACGTGTCCCCGTACTCGTAGGCGGCAGCGAGCAGCACTGCGACCGTATCGTTGATGACAGCCGTCGGCTCGACATTTTCGATGCCGCGGCGATGGAGCGCCGCCTTCAAAAGATCGTTGACGACCTCGCCCTCGACGCCCGCCGTCGCAAACTCCTTCGTCCAAACAATCAGCCTTGCATTGTAAAGATTGCTCTGCTCGGACGGGAAGGAGAACGTATGGCCGAGCAGGAATGTTTCCTGACGTTCCCCGTCGATCGCATCATCGACGAGCGAGGCGAGGAAATCAAACATCTGCGTTGCCGTCGATCCCTTTCCGATGTAGTCGTACGCGCCTTCCTTGCGCAGGGGCTTCGCGACCTTTTTGAGTACCTCAAACCGGCCTTCGCCGTCCAAGCGGATGCGCAGGACGCGGACATTCGTGCCGCCGAGGTCGAGTGCAAGGTATTCGCCCTGCTCATCGCCCGTCGGAAGCCCAATATAGGACTTGAGCATGCGAAGGGACGACTGCGCCGGGTCTTTCAGTCCCTGCCGCAAGTCATAGCGGAAGTCTGCCGCAACCTCGCGCAGCCCTTCCTTCGTGACCGTAAACGCATCGATGATCTCTTCAAACTGCTTCTTGTCGAATGTCATGATACCGTCCCCTTTTCCCTTGCTCTCTTGTAAGGCGCTTTCCCGCACCCGTTCCTGCCCTTTATTATAGCGTTTTCTCACGCAAAAACCTAGTACAAGTCTTGAAACGCAGTCCAACCCCCCGGTCAAACGATATCGTCGTGCTCCTCCTGCAGGGGGCGTGCGAGATGAATGAGCACGCGCTTGATGCGCACGCCATCGACCTCCTCGACGTAGAAGAGGTTGCCCGCGTACGCCGCCATCTGCCCGACGCGCGGCGTAAGCCCGATGCGGTCGTAAAGCCAGCCGCCGACACTGTCGACGTCCTCGTCCTCGATGCAGATCTCAAGCGTGTCCTCGAGCTCTTCGAGCAGCATCTTCGCGTCGACGGAGTAGACGCGATCGCCGCGATACTCTGCCGCATTGCGCTCCTCGTCGAACTCATCCTGGATATCGCCGACGATCTCCTCGACGATGTCCTCGATCGTCACCATGCCGGACGTGCCGCCGTACTCGTCCACGACGATAGCCATCTGCGAACGGCTCTTCTGCATCGTCTTTAACAGCACGCTGACGTCCATGCTCTCCGGCACGACGAGCGCCTTGCGTGCGAGGCGTCTAAGACGCAGGCGGTCGCCCTTGGCGAGTGCCTGGATCATGTCTTTGACGTGCAGGAATCCGATGATGTGGTCCTTGTCCTCGCGGCAGATCGGATAGCGCGTCATCTGCTCGCTTAGGATCGTCTGCAGGCATTCCTCGGAACTGTCCTCAAGGTAGAGGCAGATCATATCGGTGCGCGGCGTCATGATCTCGCGAACATTCAGCTCCGTGAAGTCAAAGACATTGTCGACGAAGTCGACCTCCGTATCGTCGATGAGACCCTGCTTATGGCTCTCCTCCATCAAGAGCCGTATTTCTTCTTCGGTGTGCGCATCCTCGCCCTCGCCGCGCGACTCAAAGCCCATTTGGCGCGCCGTCCAGTTCGCGATGTGGTTGAGCAGCCAAACGAATGGGTACATGACCTTTTGGAACACGAGCATCGGCGGCGCGACGGCGAGCATGATCCGCTCGACGTCCTGAATCGCCATCGACTTCGGCGTAAGCTCGCCGAGCACGATGTGCATTGAAGTGATGAGCGTGAACGCGATGGCAAGCGCGATCGTGTGCGTGGCTGCCTCGCCGAGCGCGAGCGCCTCGACTCCCGGATGGATGAGCGTCGCGACGAACGGCTCGCCAACCCAGCCTAGTCCGAGCGAAGCGAGCGTGATGCCGAGCTGCGTCACCGACAGCGCCTCGTCGAGATGGTCGGTCAGGCTCTTGGCGTACGCCGCCCGCTTGCTCCCTTCATGGATCAGCGTCTCAAGACGCGACGAACGCATCTTCACGCAGCAAAATTCCGCCGCGACAAAAAATCCATTCATGAAGATGAGGAACGCGACCAAGATGAGCTGAAATACGATGGGCAATATGTCCACGCGATAGTTCCCCCTAAAGAAATCTACAGAAATCCGCGAATATCAAGGAATCGCCGGCTGCAAGGCACCTAATTCAGGCGCGGTGTTCCATCCACGTCATCAAACGTCGCCGTGCAGCGCGGATAATTCGTGCAGCCCCAAAATGCGCCATTGCGCCCCAAGACGCGCCGCAGGCGGCCGTCCGCACAGGCAGGGCACGGGATCGTGCCCGAAGGCGGTTCGTTCGGCGCGATGCCTGCTGCCTCTTCTGACGCGAGCTTTTCGAGCGGGCTTGCCGAAGCCTTTGGCGCATCGTCCTGCCCTCTCTTTCGCATCGGTGCAAAGTCCGCGTAGCTCTCCGCCGCAGCGGCAAGCTCACGCTCGTAATCCGCCGCGCCGAACAGCGAGGCGAATTCCGCCTCATCCGCAGCCGACGGCGCCCTTTGTGCCGGATGGCAGACCGGCTCTTCTGCACTGCCGTACGGGCGTCGCGTCCCCGGCGTATGACGAGGTCCTCCCGCTGGCGCAGCTTCCATCCGCTGTGCGAGCGCACGCGCTGAGATCGTGCCTCCACTCGCCTGTGCGAGGCGGGCGCGCGCTGCCTCCATATCGGGTTCGCCGTTCCGGTCCCCCGTCGTCATGCGGCACTTCGGATAGTTCGAGCAGCCCCAAAAGACGCCGTTCTTTCCCTTGCGCTGCAGAAGGACGCCCTGCTTGCAGCGCGGGCAGACGTGCTTTCCCGTGACCAACATGCGCGCCGCGCCCGCCTTCTCGCAGAGCGCCCGCGTGAAGGCGATCTGTCCCGCGAGAAAATCCGCAAGCGTGCCGTCGCCTTCGGCCATCGAGTGAAGCTTGTCCTCCCAAATCGCCGTCGCGTCCGGATACGTCATCTCGTCGGGCAGTGCGTCGACGAGAAGGTACGCCGCCGATGTCGGGACGAGCTGTTTCTTCTTGCCCTTTAGCGCGAGGAACTTGCGGCGGATGAGATCGTCGATGATGCCTGCGCGCGTCGCCTCCGTGCCGATGCCGTAGACGTCCTTGAGCTGCTTTTTCGCCTCAGGGCTCTTGACGTACTTATGGATCTCCTTCATGCCGGCGAGAAGTGTCGCAGGCGTGAATCGGACAGGCGGCTTCGTCTCGCGCGCAGCGAGTGTGCCCTCCGTCCATTCGGCCATATCCAGCTTCTTCATCGCGGGCAGCATGCCCGCGTCCTCCGTCTCCTCGCCGTCTTCTGCGTGCTCCGCCTTCCTGCGCGCAGGCTTGTACATGGCCTTCCAGCCGGGATCGCGCTCTGTACGGCCGCGCGCAGCGAAGATCTCTTCCTTATAGGTGACCTCCACCTTCGTCTGGTCGTAGGTGTGGGTAGGGTAGAACTGCGCGAGGTAGCCGCGCGCGATGAGCCGGTAGAGATTTCGCTCCTCCGCCGTCAGCTTGCAGACGTCGGCGCGCACCGTCGTCGGGATGATCGCATGGTGTGCTGAGATCTTCTTGTCATTCCACGCGCGGCTCTTCGCCGCCGGATTCGCCGCAGGAACCCATGCGGCGAGCTCCGCATCGCCTGACGCCGCGAGATTCGTGAGGATCTTCTTCGCATCGCCGTGCTGATTCACGGGCAGGTACTCGCAGTCCGAACGCGGGTACGTCGTGAGCTTGTGCTCGTAGAGTTTCTGCGCCGTATCGAGCACGAGCTGCGGCGCGTAGCCGAACCGCTTGCCCGCGAGCACCTGCAGCGATGAGAGCGAGAACGGAAGCGGTGCCGGCTCCTCTCGCTTCGTCTTTTGATACGCCGTGATCTTCGCCTCATGCGGCAACGCCTCGAATGCCTGGAACCATTTTTCTGCAAGCGATTTGTCAACGAGACGGTTCTCGCTGTCAAGCCCCGCCATCGTATCCTTCGGCTTCCACTGCGCGAAAAACGATCCGCCCGCATGGGCGAACGCGCCCTTTATCGTGTAGTAGCTCACGGGCTTAAAGCCTTCGATCTCGCGCTCGCGGCGCACGACGAGCGAAAGCGTCGGCGTCTTGACGCGTCCGATGGGAAGGACGATCTTATCGTGTCCTGCCCGCCGCGCCGCGAGCGTGTAGGCGCGCGAGAGATTCATGCCGATGAGCCAGTCCGCGCGCGCACGCGCGAGCGCCGACTGCTTGAGGTCGAAGAACTCGCTGTTGTCGCGCAGGCTCGCATTCGCCTGCTTGATGCTGCGCGCATCGAGCGCATTGAGGAGGATGCGGCGCACGGGCTTCTTCGTGCCGAGGTAGTCGAGCACCTCGTCGACGAGCAGTTGCCCTTCGCGGTCCGGGTCGCCGGCGTGGACGATCTCGTCCGCCTGCTCGATAAGCTCCTTCACGATGGCGAACTGCTTCGCCGCCTTTGCGTCGACGACGAGCTGCCATTTCCGGGGGATGATCGGCAGGTCTTCTGTACGCCAGTACTTCCAGCGCGCGTCGTACTCCTCCGGCTCCGCCTGCCGGAGCACATGGCCGAAGAGCCACGTCACCGTGCCCTCACCCGTCACGAGATAGCCGTCGTGTCGCACGACCGGTCCTTTCAGGCACTTCGCGATCTCGCGTCCCATGCTCGGCTTCTCGGCGATATACAGCCGCAATCCCGGTTCCTCCTCAATGCCTCAATAACCCAATACAGCCTTCGTGTACGAGTCACTCCAGCACGATGCTGTCCACGGACTTCTGCACGAGTGCGCGGACGAGCTCCGCCTTCGCCTTCGGGTACACGTAATCGAACGAAAGCACCGCCTTGTTGTGCTGGATGAAATAGCTGACGCTCTCGCTGTCCGTCCCGCCGTCGCCTTCGCTGCCGATATCAAACGAGACGCGCACGTACGGGACTTGGTTCTTTGTCATGCCGAAATCGACCTGCACATTCCGTGCCTGCGGGGCGGCGTCCTGCAGGTCCTTGCGCAAAAACGCTTCTGTCTCCGCCTTTCCTTCTTCGGTCAAATCGGACAAATCGGCCGGCAGCGCGTAGCCTGCCTTGCGACGTGCGGGGATCGCCACGCCTGCGAGCATATTTTCGTCCATCGCTAAAAACGCGTGTTCCTCGTCATGCTTCGCCTCGGGGAAGACGTAGCAACTGCTCGGCAGCGCATAGGATACGTGCTCGGACGCAACCGCATGACGCGTGAAAATAGGCTGCATCGAAAGGGAATCCATAAGTGCCTTCCGCTCCCTTTCCGTCAGCCCTTCTTTCGTCTTGGAATCCACGCGGAGCAAAAACATACGGCCGGGCATTGCCCAGCGGTAATCCTCGCGATAGACCTTCGGTCCCGGATCAAACCATTTCACGCGGAGCACCGGCATGCCCTGGATCTCCATCGGCTCTGCCCGAAGGACCTTGTAGCGCTTCTGCTTTTCCTTCTTGATTTTATCGGCATACACGCTTGGAACCATTCGATAGAAATGCGGCGGCAGCGTCCCCCGGCTGCGCCAGTCCTCCACATGTACGAGAATGCGCACGCCATCCCGTTCACGCTCGTAAATCGCGCCGGCCGGTTCCAACTTGACCAAACGGAACCCCGTCGGCAGCGCAAGCGAAATGCCGAGTTCCTCATTCTCGTAGCGCACGCTCGAATCCGCCTTTTCCGCTGCCGCAGCACAGGAAAACGGCAGGAAAAGCAAGATGAGCAACATGCCCGTCACGACAAGGCGCACACGCCCAGCCATATGATCCATCAAAAATCCCCCCAAAATGCTGCCAGACTTCCCGGCCTAAACAAGTACGCGGCACTGCATCGCTCACCCCGCAAGCAATCGGCAGATCCCCCATAGGAGCAGCGCCATCCAGCAGACGATAAACGCGCTCGCGAGGATGAGCACGGCCCTTGCGTGGCGCAGGACGTAATCCGCCTGGTATTCGCTCTCGGCACGGACGCCGTGCGGCAGGAGGTGCATGAGTCCGTAGACTGCCGCCGGCACGATGACCGCGTCGTCGACAAGCCCGAAAAACGGGATTGTGTCGGGCACGAGGTCAATGGGACTCACGAGATAGAGCGCCGCCAGTGCCATCAGGTACTTCACGCGCCGCGGCGTAGCGGGATTTTTCAGCGCGAGCAGCATGACGATGAGATCGCGCCGAAAGAGGCGAAGAAACATGAAGACACGAGCCATAAGCACTCCTTTTCAGCCGTACGGATAACCTGTTCCGTGCTGTTAACTATTCCTTTCAATTATTGAAGAAATGCCTTCTTTTGTCAAGCACGCATTGCCCCTCCCTCGCCTAAAATAAAGATATTGACAATCAATATCATATTTTGTTACTATGAGAATGATTCTTGCTGAAATATGCAATATATTAAGGAGTGTTGTCCGAATGGAACATTTGACGCATCTGTTTGAAAGTGGCGGCTTCGTCATGTACCCGCTGCTCATCCTTTCCATCATCACGTTTGCGATCGCAGTGGAACGCTTCTTCTTCTATCACACAAACCGAAAGGGCTTTCGCTCGCTCTTCCTCCATTTGCGGGATGCGGCAGGAAGCGGGGACTGGGCGGAAGCCGAGCGAATCTGTGCCGCCTCAAAGACAGCGCCGAGCCGCATCATCGAAAACGGGCTTTCCCATGCAAAGAGCGAGCACGCGATGAAGAGCGCTTTCGAGGACCGCATGGCGATGGAATCGATCGCGTTCAACCGCTATCTCGACTACCTCAGCGCGATCGTGACGATCGCGCCGCTTTTGGGGCTGCTCGGAACGGTCACGGGCATGATCCAGACGTTCAGCGTCCTCGACGGAGGCGGCGGTGCGTCGGCGATCACGGGCGGCGTCGGCGAAGCACTCGTCGCAACGGCGACCGGTCTCTGCGTCGCGATTCTCGCATTCTGTTTCTACACGTATTTCAGCCATCAGCTCGACACGATGGTGACGGACACGGAAGGCCTTTGCCAAACCGTAATCAATGCAAAAAGAGAAAGCTGGGAAACCGCATGAATTTCACCAAATATCGCCCTAGGAAGAAACCGACTTTCATGATCATTCCCATGATCGACATCATCTTTTTCCTGCTCGTCTTCTTCATGATGAACAGCCTGCAGACGGTCGCGCAGAAAGCGCTCGCCGTCCAGCTGCCAGAGGCGCAGAGCGCCTCCCTTTCCGCCCAGCTTCCGATCATCATGACGATCGACGAGGCGGGACACATCACGGTCGACAACAAGCCCGTCAACATCGACGAGGCAGGCGCGATCATGCGCGAGCACATGCACGAAAACGCAAATGCCGCCGTCGTCCTGCAGGCGGACAAGCGCACGGCGCACGGACAGGTCGTCGCGGTCATGGACATGCTCAAAGGCGCAGGCGTGAAGCGTCTCTCGATTGCCACCGAGCAGAGGACGTGACATGGAACAGCACCTTTCATGGATCAAGGCGTACGGCACGTCCATTTTGTTCCATCTCGTCATGTTCGCCTTGCTTGCAGCTGGGCTCTCGCAAATCGTCGCGGAAAAGGAGGCGCAGACGTACGTCGTCGACCTCGCGAGCTCCGAGTTTCGGGAAGGAAGCGGCCACGAAGGCGGCGGCGCGGGTGCGGATTTTCCTGAGCCGCTGAAAGAAGCAGATGTCGAAAAGCGCATCGAAAGCGTCCAGCAGGAGCAGGCACTCGCAAAGACCGCAGCCACGATGCAGGCCATATCACCCGAGGCCCCGCTCTCCTTTGCAGCGAGCGCGCCTGCCGCAAATACAGCCGAGGCGGGTACGCCTGCCGCGGGGCAAAGCGCATCGGATGCAGGCAATGGCACAGGTGAAGCGGCGGGCGATGCGCATGGCTTCGGCGCAGGCGAAGGCACGGGTGCAGGCGATGCGGCGGGCGGCGGCGAAGGCGTCGGCGCAGGCAGCGAAAATGGCGCAGGCACGGGTACAGGGGAAACGGC
>PPYE01046458.1_pt1 | contig 40675 bp, 60 predicted proteins | sample 1559881 | NCBI WGS metagenome assembly PPYE01 (sample SAMN08240022, study PRJNA423297) | Human gut metagenome, whole genome shotgun sequencing project. | reverse complement strand
TCAGGAAAACAAATGTGACTGGGGTTAAGAAAAATTTCTTGAAATTAACTCTTGACAAAAGTCACTTCATAACAGAAAGATGTAATTGTCAATTATTTAGATATGCGGGTAATTTAGAACGATTAAGTGATGAACAGGAAAAGGCTGCTTATGATTTATATAAAATGTAATAAAGATAATGTACCACATAATTATAATTTTGCAAATGCGTATTATGGTTTTCGGGAAATGGGTGCAGAGATAAAATTTTATAAAGAGATAAAAGATATATATGATATTGTAACGAAAGATGATATTGTAATTGATTATATTGACCAGATACAGTGGATATTGGATAAGTTTGGGTGTGAGTATTCATTTTCAAATTATCCTGAATGTCTTGAAAAATATATGCATAGAAGGGTATGGCATGATAATATCAATAATTTCGCTTCTGACGAGTCAAAATGGTCTAAAGGATTGTTTATCAAGCCAGTCAAAGAAAAGGCTTTTACGGGTAAAATAGTGCGTTCTATACGCGATTTAATCGGGTGTGGTTCCTGTTATGAAAATTATGAAATTTTAGTGAGTGAACCACTAGATATTTTAGCAGAGTATAGAGGTTTTATGTATTATGATGAATTGATAGATATAAGACCATATGGCTCAATTCAGCGAACAAAAGATTATATGTATCATACTTATTCAGTAGAGACATTAAAAGAAATGGTACAAGACTTGCAAAACTGGCAAGATAGACCTAATGCCTTTAGTATGGATATAGCAGTAGCTAATATAAATGGGAAAGAAGAAACAGTATTAGTAGAATGTAATGACTGTTATGCTTTAGGGTGCTATGGTTTACAGAATATTATGTATGCAAAAATGATAAGTGCCAGATGGAGTCAGTTAATGCAAAGAAAGGATTGCTATAAGTTTTGAGAGATAAGAGAATTGTAATAAAAACAGATAAATATACGGTAACTTTGAAAGACAATTAGCTGGCTACTGTTTTGGATGACTAAGCGAGGAACAGGAAGAGGCTGCTTATGCAAGGGAGTATGTAAGGGCTTTCTGGCAGAACTTTGCAACATGTAATGATTTCAAGGAATATAAGAAGAAGAACATGCAGAGTTTGTCAGATTGATGAAAAGGGAGGATAAACTGCTTGGTAATTCATGTGTATTAAAGGCAACTTTAATCACAATGGAAGATATTTATAGAAATTATCTTGAATATAAAAGAGAAGAAGTAGATGATTATTATGAAGAAACTTATTACTGTTGAGTCCTAAAGATATAAGAATTGAAAAATAAATATTACCACAAAGAGCTTGTAATAACAGGCTCTTTTTTCTTTTCATAATAGTATTGTAACTATGCTAAATTTGAAAGGAGAAAACAGTATGAAAGTAATAAAAACAATGGATGGAACAATACAGCTTCAAAAAGACGCTCATGATGGAAAAGATATAATTCAAGATATCTTCTTTGAAACCAATTTAATTTCTATTGATTCAGAAAATTCTAAAAAACAATATTTTTACAACATGGATACAGACAAAAAGTACGGCATAATCAATTTACCGGAAGATCAGAAACGATTTGAAGTGGGAGAAATATTATTCCTTCGTCCAATGGATATGACAATGAAGGACTACGAAGATCTTTTTGACGGAACTTTGATGTTAGAGATGCCTGTTGGACAGGTAACAGATGCATTTTCAATTAACGAAAAATCTTTTACCTTATGTCTATATATTGCAGCTCCACATGTAGAAAATCCTTCTTACAAATGTCTTGTGTTCGACCATGAAATGCATCCGGTTTCAGGATTTGATATTTCTGGGGATAATCCTTTTACTGTAATGAAAGAAGTAATGGAAAGGCTGAATTAAATGAAGACAGTCCTGTGTCACGCGTTGAAACAACATCTGTTTTAAAGCGCGCTGGATACCGGAAATGGTTTTACACATACGGAGGCAACCGCCAGTTCCCATTCCAGAGTGGATGGACAGAGGTATTTGCTACTGATGAAAAACGAGCAAATCAGGCTTTTCGCAAAGCTCATCCGGATGTAAATCCAGGATATTTGAATTGTGCGTTTGTATACAGTCAGGAGGAATTTCCACTGGATATGGCATCTGATGGAAATTTTGGAAGCCGGGCGCAGGAGACCTTGATTGCTAGATAGTTGAAAAGAAGAAAAGCTGTGCATAATTTGCATAGCTTTTTTTATGATCAAATGATTTTTTTAAATTCATATTACCAATGTAAAAGTTTTTATGTATGAAAGGAGAAAATATTATGAAAACAACAATTAAGCTGTGGTATGAGGAAAAATATCTTCCGAATAAGAGATGCCGTAAACTGAGAAATCGTATGGCCAGCAAAGATGTTGATATTGATATTCGCACAGTCAGAAAGGAAGATTTTCCGGTTGCTTTTGTAATACACGACTATAAGAGTGTATATGAAGGAGCAAAGTCGTATAGAGATTTTGACGGAAACGGAGAGTATAAGATGTTTTCAGAAGAGATCAGAACATATGACGGGAAATTGTATATGCCGATACGGGTTACGTATGGCTCAGCAATTAGCACAAACTTTGAGCCATTGTATACTTTAAAATATAAGCTGCAGGAACAGGCTCCATACTGGAAAGGCGGAGAGGATTATTCAGAAGAATTCATCATTAAGGAAAGCAATTTTAATGAGAAAATGAATTCCGCAAATAAAAGGGCCGAGGCTTATATTGTATGTGACGGTGTCATCTGGGAAACTTGTGGAGAACCGATGTATGTTATAAATACATTTGGTCTTGGATACAACCATGGTGGGACAGGATTTTTTATTGAATATTTTTATAATGACAATATTTCAGCCCAAAACTATTTCAACGCCTTGCAACGCGAGAAAGCGATTGCTTATGGTAAAAAGGTTGCACTCGGACGCGGGGATGACAAAAGTGTGGATGGCATGGGAGACAACGACATCATTGAGGTCAAGATGCCAGAAATGGTTAAGAGATGCCCACAGAAAGATCATGGGGATGGAGATCCATTTTTAAACACACTTGAAGGTATCATTTCCCATAGCGACAGCATTGGCGAAGCGGGGCTCCTTACAATGCTTTATACCATGCGAGGTGCGGAATCGTAAAATGAATCAAATGTATAAAAGAGTCTGACTGTGGCTAATGTCATTAAGATAAGAGTCATTCGAGGTCTTGACTCTCAAAGGCGACAATAAATCTTAAAAATAACATTAAGTTAAGCGAATGCATAATCAAAGCAAAATGTCTATCGAGGTATAAAAACTTCGGTAGGCATTTTTTATTTGCATAAAGTCTAAAAATAGACATACTTTTAGGACTGGATTTTCTCAGCCAGCCCGAATGCAAGTATCGTTGAGTTAAAGGGCATCAGCAATTCTTTGGTCGGAGGAGCTGATGCCTTCGGTCTATAGTTATACATAATTATCATAAATCTTTGTGACGCATAAATCAACCAAATAATACATTATTCGTCAGTCTGAAAAGGCTGATTTTTATTTGCTTTAAGAGCTGAATAATATCGAATTATGTGTTATAATAAAATTAACAAATACAGTATATGTGGCGGTAGCTCAGTCTGGTAGTAGCACTCCTGTATGGCATCGTAAATGCGTGTAAGGAACCATGCAGGTGTTGTTGGAGGTTCAAATCTTTCCAGCCACATCAATCACTATTTATGGAGGTTTATATGTTATTAACTGAAACAGAAAGCAAAGTTTTGAGATATTTACGAAATCCCTTTGAAATGTTTCGAGAAAAATATTCCCCTATCAATGACTTATCAAACGAAAACATTGTGTCTTTATACAACAAAATGGACGCAGTAATTGAGGATGAAGGAAATACGAGACGAAGTTTAAACAATTATGATGAAATGTATGTATTGGAACTCTCAAGTGTCAAAAACTTTCTTTTAAAAGAGATTAATAAAAGAGGTTTGAATACATTAATAAATAAAAACTTGATAAATAATGATTTATAGGAGGTATCACTTGTGCAAGAAGAAAAGAAAAAACGTTCCAATTTCAAAGTGGAACCAATTAACTTATCAGAACAATCAGTAAAAGATAATACATCTGCTTTTGATACTGATTTTTTAGGAATGAACAGAAAAACATTTTTACTAGATAAAATGTGGGAAGCTCAGTCTTTTGATTTGTCAAAAAAAATATTTCCGAATATTTCAATCTAATTTCGCTTTATATTAATGCAAATGAATACAGCACATTTAGACATATGCAAGAAAAACATCCAATAGAACCGTTGTCAGAGAGGCAGATGATTTGTTCTCAAAATGCTATTAACTGCCTGTTTAAACAAGAGTTTGTGCAGGCACTGCATGAAACATTGGATGTACTAAGTGACTATAACAAGGACACTCGACTTAACTATAACGAATATGTGGTTCTACAGAATATACTGCTTGCCTACAACTATTTAAAATAGTAAGGTAAAAGACTCCATTCTACGCGACTATCTTCAAATCTTTACATAGAAAGGAAATAAAAACAACCCTCCCTTTTCTCTTTTGTAGAGTTCTGGGAGGTTTTTTTGCTTAAAAGAGCTTAACTTAATGACATTGGACTGTAGCAGGCTCTTTTTTGTTTCATATTAAAGGTGTAATTTTTTTAATAACGAAAGGAGAAATTTATTATGAAAAAAGAAGAAATGAGAAGTCCATACGTGTTTGACGGTAAGGTTGCGGTTCGTGATGCTGCCGGAGATGTTCTGGAGATGGTTGAGAGTGTGCTTGACCGCTACGGCATTCATGTTCCGGATGAAGACCAGACACTGGATGAAAATAACGCCTGCCTTTACGGTATGACGTATAGTTTGCTGATGGACAGCATTGTGTCTGTTGTGGCGGATATTGTGAAGGATGTCAACCCGGAGTATGCCGTTAAAGATTGTTTCGCGGGAACGATGGGAAATCAGGAAGAATATTTCCCGACCGGCAGACTTCAGCTGGTACCAGGAGAATTTACGCAGATGCTTACAATCAGCACTCTGCATGTTTCCCCGAAAACAGTATCTTTGCTGGATCAGGAATGCGATAGTGCTTCTGGACATCCGTTCCCATCAAAATGCCCGCACTGTGGGGAGGAGATTGAAACCAGTGATCTACCACCGGTATTTGAGAAAGACGGATATGGATGGTTTATCTTTGTTGATCCGGATACGATGACGGATTCGATTCCTGCTGATTTGTATCAGACAATGGAATATGCTGCTAAGGCTGGCTGCAACTGGCTCTGTCTTGATGCCGACGCGGAACCCGTTCCGGGGCTTCCGACTTACGGACGTGAGAACGGAGGTGTCGATCATGAGTAATATATCTCTTAAAGATTTCCATGTCTGGGAATCTGCATGGGCTGTTGAACGCAGAGGAAATACAGAGAACATTGTCGAGAAGCATGTGACCAAAGTTGGCAGGAAATATGTCATAGTCGGTAAGCAACAATATGCCGAGCTTCCTAGAGGCGGTGAGTACCTTTCTGATTATGCTTCCTGTGGATACGATTCCTGGCTGTTTCCATCGGAACAGGCTGCAAAGAGGTTTGTCCAGAAAAAAGAGCTTATTTTAAAGCTTCTGAAAAAATCGGTCATGTTTCTTCGTATGGAGAAGAATACACGCTCGAAGAACTCCAGAAGGTTTACGCGATTTTAAATGGAGAAGCTGATCAGGACGGTGACTCTGGGGAAACAACCAAAATAGTTGATGGTGTCACCGAATGCTGCGGATACAATTTTGGAACAAACCAGTTTGATGAGGATGTTAAATATTGCCCGATATGTGGCAGAAAGATCGTCAAGCGTATTTAAAATTAAGATCAGGAAAGAGGGACCTTCGGGTTCTTCTTTTTTTGTTCCATATTATAGATGTAAAATAAATATTTCAAATTCGAAAGGAGAAATATATGACAAAACAGGAATTAATGCCAGATATTCGCACGCGAGAGGACATTGATCTGTTATATCAGATATTTACTGATGCATGTTACCAGCTGTATCCAGTTGGTGGATGCGTAAGGGATGCTGCAACAGGAATAGCACCACATGATTACGATTTGTGTACTGATGCTGTTCCAGTGCGGATCATTCAGATTTTACAGGATGAACAGATTCCATTCCACGCGCCAGGAATTGATTTTGGTACGGTCGTTGCAGATATAAGAGAAAACTCTTACGAAATTACGAGCTTTCGATCGGAAAAAGGATGTACAGATGGCCGGCATCCAGGCAAGATTATATTTGGAGATGATATAAATAAGGATCTTTCCAGAAGAGATTTTACGATTAATGCAATGGCGTATGATTTGCAATCTGAGACAATTATTGACCTGTTCAACGGTGTTAGCGATTTGCAGAATGGTATCATTAAATGCGTTGGAGATCCTTTTGAGCGGTTTCAGGAAGATGGTCTTCGGATTATGCGTGCATTGAGGTTTGCTATCCGTTATGGGGCAAATTTTGATGAGGAAACAGGGATTGCAATTCATGGGAGCCTTGGAATGCTGCAAAATGTTTCAAAAGAGCGTATCCTTATGGAATTTCAGAAAATACTGAGCATGAATAAGCCAGTTTCAAAGATTTTTACGGAATATGAAGATGTAATTACATACCTTATTCCTGAGTTAAAGCCGTGTGTACATTTTAACCAGAACAATAAGTACCATAAGCATGACGTATATGAGCATCTGTTGGCGGTAACGGATTTATGCCAGACTACAAAATTTGCGATCAAAATGGCAGCGTTGCTTCATGATATTGGAAAACCGGACAGCTACACAGAAGATAAGGATGGACATGGTCATTTTTACGGACATCCGGCAGTATCCGCGGAGATCGCAAAAGGGGTGTTGAAAACAGATTTTAAAGGATTAAAGACGGAAGAGTATGATCGTATTGTAGAGCTTATCGAAGCACATGACAAATCAATTTCTTCTTCAAGAAAATCTGTGAAAAGGTTCATCGCTGTTCATGGAACGGATTTTCTTGATGACTGGGTTGTTTTGAAAAAAGCAGATTTCGATGATCACATTTTTCCATCGGAACCGCCTGAAAACTGGTTTACGTATATTCCGGAAGTGTTGAAAATACGTGATGAACTGGCGAAAGAGGAAGCATGCTTTTCTTTGAAAGATTTGGCTGTTAATGGAAAAGATTTAACGAAAGAATTTGGATTGAAGCCTGGGAAGAAGATCGGTGATATCCTTCAGCAGATGTTGAAGGCGGTCCTTAATGAAACAGTAGCAAACGATCGCGAGGAACTTCTTTCTTTCGCGCAGAAAACCTTTTCACTTAATTCCAAATGATGATATTTTCACAAGCTTCTTCATCAAGTAGTAAAACAACTGTTGGTTGGAAGTTTACGGTATGTTCATATTATTTTAATTCAATTTTTGTTAAGCTATGTTTTGACTACATGTTTTTCAAGTAAAAGATTGATACCAGAACAGAGGATACTTGTTGCAGCAATGAGATTAGCTAAGGAACGTGGCTATATCTGGTTATGCATTGACTGCGATGGCCCAGAAGTGGATGAATTAAAACCGTTTGTATAGTCCGACACTGGGAACTGAAACTTAGAGGCTCCCGATATCGGGAGCCTCTAATTCAAAATAAGAGATTAAAATGGAGGATTAATATGACAAAGAAAAAATTGAAAGATAAACTGCTTACAGGTGCATTTCTTATTGATTTGTTTGAGTTTTCAGATGGACAGGAATGTTTAATTTATAAGGGAAATTTTGAAGTATCCGATCAAATCATTTATATTCCTGATGTTGATTTGAACGAAATCGATACGGAATCAGTGTTAGAAGTTGAAGAAATCGAAAATGTAATCAATCACTGTTATACGGGAAATGATTTTGTTATGGAGTGTAATGGTCATGAAGATCTAGCAAGAGAATTGTTTGATTTTGTTGATTGGCAGAATCTAAATATTCAAGATTTGTTAGATGGATACGATGATGAAGAATTTGAGAAAAGATATGGTTTTTCAATGGAAGAGCTGCTTTGAAGTTTCATTAATGGAGAAAATGATTATGAAAAACAAATTAAAGTTAGGCAAGGAGTATCACTTTGCAGGGTATGACTGGACAGTTTGCGAACTGAATGAGGAGCGTCATACTGCAGTCATCCAGTCACATGGTGTAACAAGTGGTACATGGCCCGGCTACAGCATGTTTAAATTTGGAGGAAATATGGACAGCTCTTATGAAGAAGATATTGATGGACAGGATATCAGCAGTTATGATGGCAAGATGCAGTTATTATATTATGCTATTAAGGAGGCTGAAGATACATCAGCTTCTTATGGAAAAGGATTGTATCTTATTAGTAAAGAAAAAGCCTGTCTTACGAAATGTGGAGAACTTGGCTCTGGTGCCTACTGGCAGGCTTTGAAAAAAGCAGCTGGAAACGCCTTTTGGTGCAGGTGTTGCAGCAACTACGCGTGGCTCGGTACTGTCGACCGTGATATTAACACGGGGGCTGTCTACGTGGTTGGTGATGGCTATGTATCCTACAGTCAGCTCGGCAACTTTGTTGTCGCGCCAGCTTTCAATTTAGATTTATCAAAAGTTGAGATTGTTGATGATGAAATCGTCATTAAGGGAAGAAGCTATGACAATACAAACACTGACAAATCGTTGATAGTAGAAAAGAATGTTAAAAAAGCAAGACTGATTCTTGCTGCTACAGAACAGGTTTCAGAGAATAACTTTGAACGCCATTATAAGACTGTAGAAATCGAAGTGCCAGAGAGTTTAAATTTAGCAGACTATGACATTATTGGAGGCGAATGGATTTCTTAAATGTATAGATATCATGATTCATTTACATGGTTACAGGCACATGAAAGGCACGGCTTCGGCTATGTCTTTTTTATTTCATATTAAATGTGTAAATAGAAATTTATTAATGGAAGGAGAAACTACTATGAAAAAATTAAACAATGAAAACACTTATGCAATTTTAGAGGTTGGAGAGACTTATCAATTTGCCGGTTACAACTGGACAGTTTGCAAGCTTATTAATGATGGCAGAACAGCTGTGATTCAGTCTCATGGTGTAACACATGGACCGTGGCCAGGTTTCAAATTGAAAAAATTTGGAAATGGTAATTACTATGCCACAGATATTGCTGATGAAGATATTAGTGCCTACGATGACAAGACGCAGTCACTCTATGATAACATCAAGGACGTGGAAGATAAGTCCGCTTCCTATGGCAGTGGGTTGTATCTTATTAGTAAAGAAAAAGCCGGTTTTACCAAATGGGGTAATCCTGGTTCTGGCTATTATTGGACGGAATTAAAGGCAGTAGCAGAAAACGCCAGTTCGTTTGGGGATGCTAGCCTCAGCAACGCCGCATGGTTTGGTTCTGCCTATGGTAGTACTTACGCATGGTATGTCTACTCGGACGGCTCCATCTACTATAGCACCGACCAGGGCATCAGCGACTATGTGGTTGCCCCAGCTTTCAATTTAGACTTATCTAAGGTAGAGATCGCCGGGGATGAGATTATTAAAAAGGAACAGCTTGCGCCTTCATCCTTTGAACAAGATGACAACTGTCAGGAGCATCAGCTTTTAGGTAAAACTTACAAGTTTGCCGGATATGTTTGGACAGTTTGCAAGCTTATTAATGATGGCAGAACAGCTGTGATTCAGTCACATGGTATAACCCACGGTGCATGGCCTGGCTTTGTAATGCCTCAGTTTGGCAATGGTAATTACTATGCTGATTCCATTGATGGACAGAATATCAGTGCTTATGATGACAGGCTTAAGGAACTGTACAATGCCATCAGGGATGTGGAAGATAAGTCCGCTTCCTATGGAAAAGGTTTGTATCTTATTAGTAAAGAAAAAGTCGAGTTTACCAAATGGGGTTATCCGGGTTCTGGCTATTATTGGACGGAATTAAAGGCAGTAGCGGAAAACGCCTGCCAGTTCGGGTTCGCCAACAATGCCGCGTGGCTCGGTACTATTGACAGTGGTGCTTACGCATGGTATGTGAACATGTACGGCTTCATCTACTACAGCAACGACCAGAACAACGACTTTGTGGTCGCCCCGGCTTTCAATTTAGATTTAACTAAGGTTGAAATCAAAGGTGATGAGATTATAAAAAAGTCTAAATTTGATTTCGCTTCAATGGCACTGACAACACCTTCTGATAATAATCTATCTGCTAACAGCGATCATGCATCAATGTCTGCAGCTTCTGACAATACACCAAAGAAAATGGATCTTTAATTATGTGAAAGTGTGATTTACAAAATTATGAATATTGATCATTTTGAAAACAGAAAGGACTCATTATGCAATTTATTTCAAAAGAAGGGCAAGCAAGCTTAGATCTTTTTAAGGGTTTACGTTACATTGTTAGGCATCAAAACTATGTATTGAAATCTGACGGTTTAGATAATTACGAATACATGTATTGTAAGGATGGCAGAGGCATCTATTATGAGGATGATGCTTTAATTGGTAGTGATGTTTGCGCAGCCTATGAACGATTGATGCAGCTTGGCTGGCCACAGCACCATAAATTTTATCTGGTACCGAAAGATGAGATCTAATTCTGCACAAAACTTTGTGTTCTTCCGGAAATTTAAAACCGGAATAAGGAATTTGTGTATTTATAAAAAGATGAACAAATACAGTAACAACGTAAAGAGTGATAAGGCTACCATTGTGTAAAAGAGTGACGTGCAATAGTTGTGTTTGTTTGAATGAGCGACAAGGTTGTTTGTTTATTACTCGTTTGGGCAGGTGGTCTTGTCTAGTGTTCACAGGCAACTGTTAAGCATGCAAAAGTGCTTAATGGTTTTGAGTCCAACTTTACAAAGACTTTACTGTAAGGTTTTTCTTTTACAGCCTAGTATAGCCTCAAAACTATGCTAGGCATTAGCACCCTATCGCTGTATGGGTGCGTGTTCATAACCAATGTTTTATTGGAAAATTTTCTCCACCTTAGATGATGTAAAAGTTATCTAAGGTTTCGCCAGCCTTACTCTGGTGATCCATTTTTTAAATTCCGTGATTCACATTTCTCTGTGTGAATTGGGGTTATGCAGTGTAATAGCTGTGTAGCCTCTTTGCCGAAAGGCAGTGTTTCGGAGCTAGACTCCGTGAGTTGCTAGACGCAACTCCTCTATTTCTTGTTGACATAAAAGGTGTTGTTTAATTACAACGCCTTTTATGCTTTTAGGTATGTTACGTTAATTTCTGAAAATAATTTAAAGTTATGTAATAAGGAGAAATTGACGTGAAAATACAAGAATTTGACATTAAACAGTGTCCTGATACAAGAATAATAACATTACACGCATTAAAAACGACTGAAGTTTCTATTGACAATGTGAATACTTCTGAACAAATGTATTCTCTATTTCTTAAGCTAGAGAATCCTAGAGTATTAGCTGATGAATTTTTGTATCTGTTTTGTTTTAATACTAAAATGACACCATTAGGCTATTTTATTGTTGCTCGTGGAACATGTAACGCTTGCTATACTAATGGTCGTGCAATTTTTATGAGAGCTTTAAGGGTTGGAGCTGCAAACATAATTGTATTGCACAATCATCGGGGAAAGGGTATGTTGACATCTTGATTTCATTATGATATATTAGGTAACACCTAAATAAATTAGGAGATACCTAAATGAATGGAGTCTTATTATGAATAATGGAATTAGGGTTGTTAACGGCGGCATGCAACCGCAGAAAGAGGAACCATCGTATGAAGAATCAGTAAGATTTCAAGCTAAATTGATAGGTTTATGGGAGCAACAACAGAGTGTTCTGGGGTATACAAAAGCAACGATTGCCTTGAATATAAGAAATGTAAATGAAATTCTGGATATAAGTGATAAATTCATTTGGGAGTTAAGTGCTTCCGATATGGATTCTTTTTATGAAAGCCTTGTTGGAAGAGGATTAGCATATTCTACAAGGCGTAAGTATCAATCCTGTATAGCAGCATTTCTTGATTTTTTAGAGGCGAGGCATAGCAGAGATATTTATGAAAACTATGGTGTAAATGTTCCAAGCATTATTGATAAATTTAATAGACATATGCATCGTAGGGATGACATGGACTCAGCGGTGCTTCCACCAGAACCAGAGTTATTGGAACGGTTTTGGGATGGTTTAAAGAATGAGATGTTAAATGCAAGAAAGTTTGCTACAATAGCTAGAGATTATATGATATTTCGTACTATGGAAAAAGCAGGATTGAGGTCTTTTGAGTGTATAATGCTTGATGTGAAAGATATACGCTTTGATTTAGGAGAAAAAGGTAAAATTCATGTGCGTTATGCAAAAGGCTCAAAAGGAAATGGATACAAGGAACGTTTGGTGCCAATGCTTATGGGACTGGATGAGCTGATGCAGTGGTATTTAACTAATGTTAGACCATTATTTACGGATGAAGTATCCGGACCATTGTTTTTAAGCGAAACCAAGAGAAGAATATCACGTGATGTTGCAAGAAATTCACTACGGAGAAGGCAGAAGGATTTGGGGTTTACTGATGAGGAAATTTTTAGCCCTCATCAGCTCCGGCATGAGTTTGCAACAAGACTTACAGAAATGGGAGTGGATTTGCTTACTCTGAAAACATTGCTGGGTCATAGTCAGATTCAGACAACGTTTGCATATGTATCTCCCGGTGATGATTTTCTGGAAAAACGGATTCGGATGGCTCAAAGCAAATGGCAAAAGCTATTAGAGTCATACGAAGAGGAACAGGAGGAATGTTAAATGGCGTTGGAATGGAAACTTAGGAAGGTAATGGCTGAAAAGAATATTTGGTCTGGTGCTGAACTTAGCAGATTGCTTCAAGATTTAGCAGGTTACAAACTATCTGCACCATCAATAAGTGCATTAATAAATGAACAGCCCAAACAAGTGAAGGCGGAAACAATGGATGCTTTGTGTATGGCTTTGGAGTGTACGCCAAGTGACTTATGGGTATTTACTCCTACTCCATATGTAAAGAAAAAACAAGAGAAGGTTGTTCCCATTAAAAAGGTTGCAAATGGGAAAATGCCACCTTTATAAATGTTTGTATACAATTCATTGGAGATACCTGTTGAGAAGCCTTGGGTACTTAGAATACTGGAGGAGTACAGAGCATTTTTGATAAGTTACCATAAGGAACAAAAAGCAGTTTTTCATCATTTACGAAATGCAGCGAATATATTTATTGCCATGGAAGATATATCTCCAAAGGAGTTGACTTATGATTGGCTTGAACATACTTTTGAATATTATGGAAAAGCTAAAGCATGGCGTAGTCTATCAGGCTTTATGATTGGTAGAAAACTGATACAGGCACCGTCAGAAAATGGTATGTATAGAAAGCAATGTGAAAAATATATTGCAAAAGTGCCGGAAAGCTTTCAAAAGTGTTTAAAGTGGTATGTGGAAGATAAATTTGCGTTGCAGGAGCGTCAAATATCCAATAACGCAAGCAATCCGGTCAAAGGTAGCACTATTGAATCAGATATATGTTCATTGTATAGAATGGTTCGATGGATTACGGAAAACTATAAAACAGTGACACATTGGACGGATTTTACTGAAACAATAGTCAATCAATATTTATTGTCTCTGCCAGCTTCAAACCGAGAATGTTCGAGAAAGGATTTGTATCAGTTTTTAAGTTTGCAAAGCGGAAAAGATGTATATTTACCATTCCGATAACTGATTACAGAACTAGAGAAATGCCACGTGTATGTGAAGCACTGACATATCAGGAACAACGTATGCTGTATCATAAAATTAAGGAAGATGGAGTGTCCTTTCCATATGAAGCACTCCTAACATCCTTGTGCTTTTTACACGCAGTGCAATCAATGAGGATAAAGGAAATAAAACTGAGTGCAGTAAATGTAGAAAGAAAAGTCATACACATGAAGGATGTGCCTGATATATACCTGATGCCCATAGAAATAGTGTTGTTGATAGAGTATATGCAAATGCGAAAGGAATTTCCAAATAATGAATCTAATACACACTTATTTATAAAAAGAACACGAGGCGATTATCTTCCAGACAATCCAGTTTCAAAAACATTTATAACAAGCATGGTGAGAAAATTTAGTGGTTTTACTCCACAAGTACTGAGAATAACCTGTCTTCAGGAAATGGCTGCATTAAATGGACCTAATTTTTTAAGGGAAGCATATGGTATATCTGCAACGCACGCAGGGAGATATGGTTCTTATGAAGAATATTTGGTTGAAGAAGCATTAAAGGATGCAGGATTAAGTTAGGAGGCAATATAGTGGATATTGAAGAATCGTTTGTGCCACAGGAAATAAAAGACAAAATAGAAATGCTGAATAAGATGATTGGAGAAGCAGAAAGTTTAAATAAGGAAATCACAGAATGGTACCATGAAGCTCTATTGGATATGGATTCGGAATTAAATGTCGATGATGAATTATTTGATGCCTCAAATGCTTTGTCTGTCGAAGGTATTGATTTTAATGCAATTATGGAAGGATTAAGCATTGTCAGTATTTTCATAGAAACATATGGAGAACGAAAAAATGAATAATAAAAGTATTACAAAGCTACTGGAAACGGTAGCTTTTTCTAATGGGGTATATGTTCTGTGGAACTTATACGACGGGAACATACACATTTCCATCCAAGTGGTGATGTATTACCTTCTAAGGATGATAAGGAAATGGCTTCTACACTGCAACAAATTGCAGATTTGCTAGGAGTTGCACTTACTGATTTTTGTATAGTTGGAGACTCTTTTTACAGTTTTAGAAAAAATGAACTATTGTAAATTCTGCATTACTTTTTGCGAAATTCCAGAGCATTTGTTCTGTTATTTCTATAGCTATAAGATAGCGTAGATGATAACTGATAGAGTTATCATCGGACAATGATTGGCATTACACTTGATACTTTTACGTTTCAGGGCGGGTACTGCTTCATTGTTTTCTTCAACGCAGTACCCGCACTCCTCTGGACCTCTAGCTCAGTTGGTTAGAGCAACCGGCTCATAACCGGTAGGTCTTGGGTTCGAGTCCCAGGAGGTCCATTTATCCAAGTTTAATAATCTTATAGGGTTGCAATAGACGGTTGTGTAAACTGACTCAGTCTTTGACTGGTATGTGAAGAAGTCCCGAAAAATGGCACTAATACGATTGAAAAATCGCACCTATGAGGAAAATACTCACTTGGGTAAATGCTTTCAAGGGGATAGTTGCATTGTGTTGCGGATCTAATTGCGGTAATTAGACGAAGGTCTCATCTTCGTGGGCGCCAGTTGGGGTTCTGCTGAGGTTCGATTCCTGCACGTAACGAAACAGTGCAACTAAATCCTCTTAATAGGCGTACACAAATGGTTATGAATTTTTGGAAAGATACTCAAGCGGTTCAAGAGGCGCCCTGCTAAGGGTGTAGGTCGGTTATGCTGACGCGTGGGTTCAAATCACACTCTTTCCGTTACTTGCATTAGTGCGAAGTTTCTTGCAATAAGTAAGTCAATGTATGCTATACTTAGATAAAAACCATGGAGGTTCTGTATGAACGGTAAAAGTCTGGATAGCATCCTTAGAGAATCCGCTGATTCTCTCATAAATAAGATTTTTGATATGTCAAATTCCGGTATGGAGGTTTCTGCAATGCAGCAAAGTGTTTATAATGCACTTATTGCAGTTACTGATACACTTCTTGACGATGACGTAATGCTTGACGCTTTATTGCATCAATCTAGCATTAGGAAAGGAGTCTCTATGCAATTTGATGAAATTGTGCAGTGGTGGCAAAAGCAAAATTTAAAAACTGCTGATGACCTTGCAACAGTTTTGGACAATTTTAAAATTGTCTTCGCTTGTAATTCAAATGGTATTGAAGGAAGTTCCATTGACTATCACACAACAAGGGCTGTTTTTGAAGGAAGTACATTACCAGGCTTTTCTGGAACGGCTAAAGAGATTTTTGAAACACAGAATCAAAAATTTGCTTTTGATTACTTTGCCAAAGCTTTCGAAGATGAATTAGACATAGACATGCATATGATTTTAAAGTTACATAGTATCATGATGTACGGTTGCTATGATGAAACTCGTTGGCGAAAAGGGGAGAGACCAGGCAAGTTTAAAAAGGGAGATTATTGTGTTGGTGTTGATGATGTAGGCTCATTTCCGGATGAAGTCGAAACAGACTTGCAAGAGTTACTTGATGAAATGAATGACAATGATTTATCTGGTGATGTTTTAATCAAGGCAGCTTATTTGCATGTTGCCTTTGAAACCATTCATCCTTTTGCAGATGGAAATGGTAGAGTTGGCAGAACTTTGATGAACTATTATCTCATTCGCCACAATTATCCTCCAATCGTCATTTTTAATGAAGATAAGGAAACATACTATTTAGCCCTAGAGGTTTACAACAAAACTGGAAAATTGAGTGGTTTTGTAAAATTTTTACAGGAACAGATGGTGAAGACTTGGGAAAGAAAACTTAAAAATCGAAGAGGCATAGAAAATGCAGAATTGAAAAAATTATCTGCTTTTTTATAAAGTATTAAGGGCTGTGATGTTTTGTCACAGCCCTTTTGTTATGCAGGAGGATACAATGGAAAAAGATTTTGATGCAATTTTAAAAACTGAGTATTCGAATAAGTTCGATGAAATCAGGAAAAAGCAAATGATAATGTCTTTTTATAAGTATGGTGCTTTAAAAGATAATTATCAGAGATTCAAGTGTATGAAAGCTTTGAAAGATGTGCAGCTTCGTATTCAGAAGTACGAGGAGACAGGAAATACAGAATTTCTTGCAGACGCTGCAAATTTTCTGATGATTGAATTTATGTATCCAAGTATTGAAGGGGCAAAATACACACCAACTGATAACGGTGCTTGCGAAATTGCCGGTTTTAGTATTAATGAAATTAGAAGAGGAGAAACATCATGAGTAAAGAATTAGATGTTACAAGTGCAAGATTCATTAATAAGTCTGAGGAAGGTGCTGCAGGTGCTCAAATGACACATGTGTACTATGCACTCGCTGCAGATGCCTATGTGCCATGGTGCAAGCTTATTAAGGAGAAGTATAAGTTAGAGTTAGAGGTTACATGCCCAATTTTTGGCAATGTAACAAAAGATGCTACTGTAAATTTGTTTGCTAAAGGTACTGATGGAGCGCAATCCGGTGATATTCTGCATCAAGCTGTTTTAGAGCTTGGCGTAGATTATGAAGTTGCTGACGTTTGCAAGTTATGGAATTTGCAGAGAAAGGCAAGCGCACCTTCAAAAATGATGATTTAGTAACATGAGGCAATTACTATAACGTTTGATGAAGAGGTATTTACTATGGGAAGAGATATTCATGCATACAGAGCTGCACAGATGAGGGACTGCATGGCAGGTAAGTTAACCACCTTGGATGAGAATATGGTTCTGCAGATTTTAAAGGCTAAGGCAGAGACTGTTAAGACAGAGGAGATTGTGGATACTGTTAGTAAAAGGTTAGACTTGGATCTTGAGGATGCACGTGTACTCACAACGACAGCATTACGCAAGCTTGATGAACGAGGTCTTGTGATGCATATTGGCCGTGCTTACTGGAAGTGCATTCATGAATAGGAGAAAGTCAAATGAGTAGTAATGTAAAAAAGTGCGCTGATTGTGATAGTACATCAATGGAGATTTGTTTACGTAGGAGATGTAAATACTGGATGGCCGGGAGTCATTTGGACCATGATGCAAAGCAGGATGAGAAAATGGAGACTAAACACAATGCTTAAGATTGATTGTGATTAGTCTCTCATTCGAGTTAGAAAGTTTGTGGAGATTGATATGAAATTATTTCATGTTTCTTTGGGTTTGCAAGATAAGCAGAAGCTTTTTGTCCCAAGAGTGCCAGAATCCTGTGCAAAAGGGCAGGGGGGAGGATGATACCATCCCACGTATTTGTTTTTCTTCTAGCATAGAAAAGTGCATTCAAGCAATAGAGACCTTTCCGCAATTGGGAGAATTAATAACAATTTACACATTTGAAGTGGATGAGCAAGATCCACATTTAGAGTCACCGGCATCTTTGGTTGCCACAAGTAAAGTGCCAGATGCACTTGAAAATCAAGAATACTGGTACACAAAAAAGGTGAGTCTAACTGGGGAGCATCGTGTCACAACTATGTTACATCGAGAGTTTGCACTAGCTTGGTCAAGAATTAGTGTGCAAGATGTGCAGAAACTTGTACAAAGTATGATAGAAGAGAATGCTCTCTCATTTAGCTTGGATGCTTCAATTGCAAATTCAGAGCAGTTATACAATGCTTTTGCCTTTTGGTTAGACAAGAATGAGTTATACGATTTATCAGATATTTTCTATGATAAAATTGCTGAATTACCATGGGCACAGCTACGGAAAGTTACCAAAGTACAAACTATCCCTTACAAAGGTGAGAAATTTGGTATCGTTATTTATTCAGATAATCCGCTGATTGCGTTTTCAGACTCTTTAAATGAAGCCGTAAGTCTTTTAAGAGAGAACTCTGTGTGTAATGGTAGCGACCTCGTGTACGACTACGAAAAACAGATTTTTTGCAGGGATTTTAACGGTGTGTTGCATTGGTACAACTGCCACGATTTAAAAGAGATTGTAGAGCCAAAACAGATCACAATTTAACTATTGTCATTTGTTTTTGCGGGATTTCCTAACGGTTTTACAATATTCACTCGTATTATAAAATAACGTAAATACTTGAGTAGCTCAGTGGGAGAGCAGCGAGGCTGAGGCGTAATGCAAATCGTATGCATGGGTTCGAATCCCATCTCAAGTATTGCACAGTTTAAATTGTGCTTTGGACGCATCGCGTCGAGCTATAAGCTCAAATCATTACGAAGCAGCCCTCTTTCAAGAGGGCTATTTTCCTTCATAGCTTAATGGTAGAGCACCTGACTGTTAATCAGGTTGTTGTAGGTTCGAGTCCTACTGAAGGAGTTTGATAGAAGTGAAGGAGTATTTAGCACAGTGCTAGGTGACTAATGGGCACTCACAATAAGCCAGGCAAGAGCATGCCGTAGGCAGCTATCATTTTGAGTTTTTCATAACTGATTTTCATAATTACTAATAAAAGTTGCGCGTGTTCTGTGAGTAATTATGAGCAAGTTAGGACACATTTAGGAGCTTTTTGCTTAGCAACGACTTGTGCCTTTCTATGTTATTGAAAGGTTATCAGTAGAGAAATGTGAAGGAGGTTACGAGAGTGGAAGAAGAAAGAAGTGCTATTTTCCTTATAGTATTAATTGCTGCAGCACTACTTGGGTTTGGAATTTATGAATGCAACGTTATTAGTAAGATTGGAGAAAATAATTATGAACAATTAGAAGAGGCATCAGAGAAAATTGAGGAATACAGAGCTAAAAAAGAAGCATTGGTTGAAAAGGGAAAGAAGAAAGATGCAGTTTGCTATGTGGATGGAGTGAAGCAAGATACTGACTTCGATCCAGATGGACTCAATCTTGATGATTATAAAGTCGAGTATAAAGAAAACCGTTTGTATTTCAAAAAGGTAACAAACTCACAGGATTCAACTTCACATCATACAAGTTTTTACCCAATGTTTTTGCCAATTTTTCACTGATAGTTTGAACATTCGCCAAGTGGTAAGGCACAGGATTTTGATTCCTGCATTGTATTGGAGGTTTGTGTATGAAAGGAAAAATTTCAGCAAATTGCATGCACTTTACTGGGAAGAAGAAGCCGTTCTCTTCAGTAAAAAAGCATGTTATTCGTAAGCCTCAGGAGCCACACAGAAATAAGTACGCTAAATTTTCAAAAATATCTTAATAGTTTCGTGAGGTGGTTATGATGACAAGTAAATATCTGTATGTTATAATTACGCTAGCGGTTCTTGTATACAAAGGAATTATAACAATTTCAAATTAGTCATGAACAAATACATAAAATTTGGGAAAGGTATGGAACAGTTAAGTGAATCCAAATGAAGCGTTAAGATGCATACTTTTACAAGAATTTAAGACTGGGTATCGTAGTGGTATTTATGGTTTTACACAGCGAGCATTGGCATTTAATTCGAACAAGATCGAGGGTAGCACTTTGACACCAGAGCAAACAGCTTCTCTATTTGAAGAGGGTTATTTACCAAGTTCGAATGATATTTATCATGCAAAAGATGTTGAGGAAATGACAGGGCATTTCCTCATGTTTAATAAAATGCTTGCTACAATAGATCAACCAATCACAGAGGATTTAATTAAGAGCTTTCACTATGAGTTGAAGGCTGGCGTTTTTGAAGATCGAGCAAATGGTTACGCTATTGGTGATTATAAGCGCAGACGAAATGTGATTGGTGGTAATAAAACTACTGATCCTGCTGAGGTTGCTAATGAGATGCAAGAATTGCTACAGGAGTACAATGAATTGCAGGAAGTGACACTTGCACATTTGGCAGAGTTTCATTCACGTTATGAAATAATTCATCCATTTCAGGATGGGAATGGCAGAACAGGCAGATTGATCTTGTTTCGGGAGTGTTTACGGAATAATATTATTCCGTTCATTATTCAAGATTTTAACAGAGCCCGATATATTGAGGCTTTGAAGGCGGCGAGATCAAATAATTTTTCTCCACTTGTCACACTCTTTAGAGAGGAACAGGATGCATACAATAAAGAGTTAAATTATTTCGAGGTAGAAGAAGCCTATAAGGATTATTTAAATGCACAGCCAAACAAAATAACAATTTAGGACAGGTGAAATAACCTGTCCTTTTTTAATGGGCTATCGCCAAGTGGTAAGGCACGGGATTTTGATTCCCGCATTCGTTGGTTCGAATCCAACTAGCCCAACTCCGGGGAGGATAAGCCGATAAGGCAACCTGCCTGGTATGGAACAAAGTGTTCCACATTATATTTTACCACCTAAGCATTACCGCTATGGGAATAATGCTTGGTGTGGGGATCGCACATACATCCGGTGTATTGCGGTCATATTATTTTTGGAAGTGATTGCATACAGCAGAAAGCTTCATTATGCTTTTACTGTATTGTGGAGTGCTTGTCAATCAGGCTAATCACTAAGTGCACTGATGGGTGTTGAGAGTGCATGGTTTGTTTGATCAACAAATCATATGATCTATAGTCATTGCGCCGCGTACGGCGAATGATAGAATCAGAGTGATCATCTGAGAACTGCATGGTGACCAAGGGAGATGCTGATTATTATAAGGAATTTTCAGTAGCCATGCTTTTATAGTAAATTGCTTGGCGCAGCCAGTTGCGTAAAGAAGTGGAGGGGTAATCACAGATGTAATTATGCTGGTGATTACAAGCATTCAAGAGTGGAATGGGAAGGAATGAAGTCTGTGTCCGATAGCGCGCATTGAGCACAGGCGGCTACATTGACTTTCAACTGAGGCAGAGGTTTGTTGGGATAAGGTCACGCAGGCATGCATACTGACATCGTTTTGGATTATCGGGTGTCGTTGCAGAAAAGTCAGCACCGCATGGGCGGACAGCAGGATGGAGCTAGTACCGCAGGGCGCGGGCGACAGTGGACTTAAGGTAGTGGCATGTGGGCACTAGTGTAGGTTGAAATAGTCATTGTAGATTTAACAAAAAAGATTTGGATTCTGATTATTCGGGGCTGTATTTTGGTTTCGACAGGGATAGGAACATTTACAAATCGCTCGTGGGCAACCTACGTAATGGAAGAAAATTAAAATTAAACGCAAATACACGTTTACAGACGGCTGCCTAATGCAGCTGACTCAGCAAGTAGATAATGCTGGTATCTTGTGGGTCGAAAGTACAAGCTTTGTGCGTTTCTTGGTAGGCTAAAGGTGAAACCAAGTGGTGGAATAGACGGAAAAGATGAGACGCTTGAACCTACGCGTCTAACAGCGTGAAGTTTGTAAATAAGTACTATTTTTGGACAGGGGTTCGACTCCCCTCAGCTCCATTCAACTTGGTAATTGGATAGTGTGAGGTGCAGTACGGTTGAGGTACAGCAGTAACCGGTTATGGGTTTGTTACAACCTTACACATTAGGTTAAATTATCCTTATTAACTATAATAAGTTGGCACTTTACGCATGTGCATTGAAACAAGTGAAATTATAGTTTAATAAGTTATTTTCGATGTTTTACAATTAAATAGGGATGGCTTCGCAACCAATTAAGATAAGGCGTATGACTGCTGAGATTATTTTGTGTGTTTCGGTATCAGTAGTTGAGGGATTCAGTAGAGAAGAGTATCTTGCCTAGTAAATTATGTTAGGAGATCGCGAGTAGTAACGCACCGCCTGGATCGCAGAAACACACATTTGGATCATCAATGATTCATTGCATCTTAAGATGCTTCTATTATTAAAAAATGAAGTACATGATGCTGCCAAGCATGACATTCGGTTCAAGTTTTTGTGGGAAACAGAACATTTAACAATTTAGTCAGAGCAAGCAAACAAAACTAGAAAATTAAAAACTGAATACGAATAGAAATGGGTATCGATTGTATTTCGATACCCATTTTTATTTTTAGTTAATTGGGTTAAAAATAATTTTTCATGAGTATAGCATGCAAAAAGGAGATTTTATTAGAAATTGGAAGTATTATTGGCAGCTTTACTCATAATTTTGGTGAAGCGTGTACTATGATACTTTTCGTTCAAATGAGGAGGAATTAATGCATGAGATTGTTTATGTACAATAAGTTTATTTAAATAGGAAAGTGAGGTTGTATTATGGCAAAGTTTTGGTTAGAAGGCGAACAGTTAAAATCAGATGAGGATTTGGGAAAGTTTAATGCTTTTCAGAAAAACAAAATTATAGAGGGATTGCAGAAAGGTTTGGACGTTAGTGCCTATGCCCAATCAAATTTTAGCTATGAACAAATGGAAGTTATTATGCAGGGACTAGAGGAAGGCATTGACGTTTCAGTTTATGCAAATCCGGCCATAGGTGCCCAAAGAATGTCAATTGTTAGAAAAGGGCTTGCTGAGGGTTTAGATGCTTCAAAGTATGCGAATCCTGAATTTGATATGTATCAGATGCTAACATTGTACAAAGGACTCAGCAATAATTTGGATATTACCGCCTGTTTAAATCCAGCTTTGAGTATTGGACAGATGTCTGCGATTCTTAAAGGTGTTGAAAAAGGTTTGGATGCCTCTAAGTTCTCAGATCCGGCTTTATCACAGAAAGAAATTGAAAGTATTATTAGTAGTCTTGCTCCTGCTGATAACTCGAGCGATACACCAAAACCAATGAGCGTTTAAGGAGGTAATTATGCTTTTTAAAACAAAAAACAGTTATACATACACTGACAACTTTGGAAAAAGACATAAGTTGAAAATTTCTGATTCAGAGGTAATTTGTGCACCTTACGATATACTTCCAACAGGAAACATGGCTTTGCAAGAGCAAGGTATTTGCAAGCTTATGTATTGGGAAAAGTATCAGGACATGGAACTTTGCAGTAAAAGTATTCTCTGTAAACGTGATGAGTCATTACTGCAGAGAACACTAACAAAAGAAGACATTAATAAAATTGCATTATCTGAGAAAGAATTGCAGGAAATTATCGCAGCTAGTAAAGCTGCTGGGTCTAGTTCAACAAAAAGAGCTAATGATCCAAAGCCAATGAAATTTTAGGAGGGTTTATGCTTAAGTTAGATAATGTAAAGATTGCTCTATTTGATGTTGATGATATCTTGCGCATACATCGAAATCATGAAAGTCAACCAGAATTAGAGTATTGACAGTTCATTAAGAAGTCCATTGGTGCTATTGAAGAATAAAAGCATGGAGGTTTAGAATGAGTTTCGATATTGAAAGTGAGGCAAAGTTGCTTCAAAACAGTAAAAGAGAGTGGATTGAAAGAGAGCGCACTCTTGGTGGGGATCCAAAAGTCATTGAGTTTATCTCCAATGTGCTGTTTCATGGTGTCATGCGAGTTACAACAAATGATTCTGTGGAGACGATAAGGTCCCTGTTTGAGGCAGGTTATTGTTATTATTTTGCACTTATGTTAGAAGACGCTTTTCCCGGAGGGGATGTATGCTTAATGTATCCTTTTGGACATATAACATATGTTTATGATGGCATTATTTATGATATTGGTGGCGTAAGTGACAATGAATACGAGGCGCTTATTCCTATAAAGTATCTTGGTGATTCAATCAATGTCTTCAAACACAATGGAGGCTCTGATGTTTCAAAAGAAGATGGTAGACGCACAGCTGACGAGTGTATTAAACAAGGCAAAGTTATCAATGGCAAGGGTTACTTTGCATTGCAGAAGGAAATAAGTGAGCCACAAGAGTTAAACATTTAATATGAAAATTGTACAGGTTGACAGAATGCAAAAGTTTTGCCAGCCTTTTTGTTTTCTAGGTATTTACTACAATTTTTAGTTTGGGATAACCAGAACTCCAAACAGATAGCTTTACCAATATATTATTATAAAGGAGGCATTAAAAGATGAAATCGAAAAATGTTACGGAATCATTAATGGTAAATCAGCAGTTATACGCTGTTGTTGGCTATTCTGATATTTGTCAGAATGGTAATTTACAGGCTGGCCTTTACGGTGTATTTTCTACGGAAAAGCTTGCAAAGGAGGCCGGTGATGAATTACAGAAAACTTCAGTTGTTGACTACTACGAGATTGAGTATCCTCGTTTAGACGAATTTGGATACAAATAGTTATAACCATGAGTAATACATGTGGATTAAATCAGATGTTATTACTTCTCCAGTTCTTTGGAGAATGAAAATTATTATCATTATGATACAGAGAAACTGCGAGTTGCAGAGGAAGGTTAGGAGATTTATATGCGAGTAGTTACCTTTCAAGATAAGGCTGTTTTAAATGTACTAAAAGACGATGTTTGGTATTCAACACGTGATAATCGTTTGAAATGCATTGATTATGATTATGTAGATGAAGAAGGGCATTATCCAATATACACATTTGCTTCAACGCAGATTAAGCACACGCTTACCTTTGGTTTATCTTGGTTTTATGCCAGTGCTTGCCATATGACAAGGTTTATGCAGTTTGATTTAGAGCGACGTGTGATGCTTGAATTAGAGGTACCTGAAGATTTTATATTAAATATGAAACAGAATTCCTGTTGGTTTGAACAGCGTTGTTCTGATGATGATCCGGATCGTGAAATTGTGCGTAGAGGTTATAAACATGAGCGTTATTGGGCTAAGAGGGATTTAAGTCAAGGTGAGGTGTTTACATGTGATTTTCTTCAGCATGCTAGAAAGGAAGGTCTTGAGCATGAACTTGAGGCATTAATTCCATGCATTAAAAAAGAACATATTGCAGCTATAAGATCGTTTACTTATGAATATGCAGAGAACGATGATGAGATGATTAAATGCAAAACGATTTATAGCAATGAATCTCTCACACCATTGTGGAGCGGAACTGTATATTCAAGTGGCGATGGTTATCCAAGGTTCGATCCAGTTGAAGATGCTGATATTTTGAGGAAGATTGATGGATTTAAAGCTAAAGGTCTTTACCCATGTGAGTCTCGTTTGGCTATTCAGAAATATGGTGCTAAATCAGTACAGGATTACTGGACAATTTCCGAGTGCTTGCCATGCTGTTGCGAAGAAACGGCGAAGCAGATTAGGAAGGTTATTGTTGTAGCTCAGATTGCTAAAGATGACTACAATACTATGACAATTAAGGAAGCTGTGGATCGTGCAAGGGCCAAGATTAATAAAGCACCTGCAAAAATGATATTATAGTTTGTCATGACCATCAACAAAATCAGAGTATCTTTGCATTCACAAGCACTATAAGATTAGCTCAAGATTACAATCGAAGAGGTTTGCACAAATGACAGTGAGGTGTTTTCATGACTTATGATTTGAGAGTGCGAAGGATTTTAAAGGCTCAATTGTCCTATGATGAATTTAGGTCTGAGATATGCCATATGCACAAAACAGACGGAAATATCTTATTTCTTACGAAAGTATTGAAATACAATATGGTAAATAAATTATGGCAAAAGAAAAAATATGCTTATGCGTTATATGTTTTGTATATGGTTGATTATATTAGTTGGAAAAATAAAGTACCGTTTTACAGTGGTTTTAATGAACTACGGTCATACAAGTTAAAAAACACATTATACCCTGCAGAAGTAATAATGCTCGATAAAATCAACAAAAGTAATAGAAATAAAAGAAATGCATATGAAGAGTGCAAAAATAGTGAATGTGGTAAGTTTTTTATAAGGCACAATATTGTAGAGATAAGTATTGACCCATAAACATAACTTTATGAGTTTACTAAGGAGAGATTTTATGATACCGGAAAACAAAACGATTTACGTTGATTTTGGTAACACATTGTGCTTGTTTAAGCAATTGCCTGCAACAGAGGAAGTTGCTGCTGTTACAGAACTTGATGCACCATTTAAAGATGATAATGTATTAAGAAATTGGGCCTGTAAGTATTACAAAGACTGTGCTTTTAATTCAGTGCTTGGCCATTTCTTATTACAGTGCAAAAATAATGGCTGTACATTAAATGTCCTAACCAATGAAGCTTGGCCATTTAAGGTTCAGGCTAAGAAGTGTTGGTTACAAATTCAGGCACCTGGGCTAATAGATGACGTTATTCGTCTAAGCAAGGAGAAAACAAAAGCAGATTTTATACATAGTAATGAGAAGGATATCAAAAATGTTATTTTGATTGACGATGAATATTCAGAACAGATAAAACCTGCATTGCACCTTGGTATTGAGGCTTATACACCACAATACCTTATGCAGAATGCTTGTGATGTTAAATAAATAAAAGAACCGCAAGTTTAACAGTAGGGAGATAACTTGCAGTTCTTTTGCGTTTTTGGTTTATGCAAATAAATAACATAATCAATTTAGCACTTTTAACAGTAGTTGTCAAATTTGTATGTTAACTAATAGATAATAAGCACTAATTTACAAAAAGGAGGTTATGCGATACAATGGATGGATGGAGAGCAGAAGGTAAAGCAGAAGGAATCATTTCCGCTGCAGTTAGAATGCGTATGACAGATATTGGAGTTCTTACAGGTATGCTGATGGACGAATTATTGATAACTTCTGAGCAGGCTCGTGAGTACATCAAGAAATTCTTAAAGGTGTAATCAAAAGATTCAGAGGTATAACATGTCTTATGTATCAAGTGTTGTTAAACAAAATTTCAGAGAACGGTATAACAAATGTTTAGAGGCTATTAAAAATTCAACGATTGATTATGATTCAGTTGGTATATTTGGAAGCTATGCACGAGAAGAATATACAGCTCGTAGTGATATTGATTTCTGTATTGTTGTGAAAGAGAAACCAGAGCGTTGGAAGATGGGTGCCCTACGAGAAGATTTAGATCTTCTTAATGCAGATGTTGTATTCGTTACACCGCAGTATTTTAAAGAAGATACTTCTTTATTTGCAGAGCGGTTACGAAGAGATTTTAAGGATGTGTTGATTTGATAAATGCTAATGCCTATTATGCAATAGCATGCTATGATTTTTGGTATTTACGAGATGCTGTAAAACCTGCAAACTGTAACCCAGCTGCAGGAAATGCTGCACAAGTAGCCGAGAATATGATTAAGTCAGTTGCAGAATTGACATGTGTTGACATAAATAAATTAATGACTTCACATAATATCCGTGCAATTTATGATGAAATTAATAAAGTTGACACATCACTGAATCTGAATAGACGGGATCTCGCTTTGTTGAAAGATTATTTTTTCGAGACAAGATACCCCGGTGATAATTTTGTGTTAGTTTCTCCAAATGATTTGAAAGAAGCTTTAGAGATAATGCTTGATGTTATAACTGTAGTAACAACTTGGAGAAAAAGCACATGACTTAGAGGTTTTAATAGAGAACCATGCAGAAGAGTTCTCTTCTGCATTACAAAGATTTGATACTGATGAATCCCCAAAGAAAATCAATATTTAAAGTAAGCATAAATCAATATCTAACACAGTAAGAAGTAAACTTTTAGTTTACTTCTTTTTTTATTGAATGGAGGGAAATTATGGAAGATACAAAGTGGACATTAGAGCAATGGAAGGAAGCCGTAGGCGATTCTCCTAATTGGGAGATTTTTGCGATACCGGAGGAAATAATCCAGAAATATGGATTTGAGCAGGATTATTCAATTAAGTATGTCGGACCACTTGAGAATGGAACAACTGTAGAAGAAGTACCAAAGGTGCCATTGTTATACAGAACCTTTGCAGATTTAAAAGATTTAATCGAGTTACCATTAGGTTTACAAAGAGGGCTTAATTATGATATTGTTGCTGGTTGCAGCAATTTTAATCCTTCGTCCGATGCACTACAGAAACTAACGCCAAGAGCGTTTTGCGGTCACTATACGACTAATTTCTTGAATGATACAGGATCTCCAAATATTATCGATCATAACAAACTTTGTGGCAAACCAAGTGATTTAGTTGCAAGTTTGTTAGGTCTTGACCCTTCTGAGGTACACAAAGTTTTAACGGAGGCTTATGGGGAAAATTTTGATAGGTACAATAGCCATAATTTACACAGTGTTTCTGATATGAATAATTTTATGCGTTCTATCAACTTATTAAAAGCCTTGGATTGCTTTAAAGATACATTTCCGCACTTTACTGTTAAAAAGTTTTCTACTGGCGTCACCCTAACCTTGCAAGAAGTAAGTAAGGCTAGTGACATGAAATGTTCCGTATGCTCAGTTTATGATCGCATAGCTATTTGCAGTGATTATTTCCCAGCATCTCCATTAAACTTCGATTGCATTATTTATCATCTTTCAGATGACTTTGTTTTAGACACTGATTGTGAAAATTTGGTGAACGCATTATTTAGCCTCTTTCAGATGACTTCGTTTTTAGGCACTGATGGTAAGAAATTGGTGAACGCTTTAGGTATCAAGTTTAATAACACTCATCTGAAGCATTCATACAAAGCTGGAAAAGATGCAATCGTTGAAGTAACTGGTGACAACAGTATAGTTGCTACAGGTTGCCCATTGCAAGCGAGTGGCACTTTAACTATTAAAGGATCTGGGACTTTAACGCTTGAGTGCTCGGAAGGAATGCAGGCCTGTATTGGTACCGAAACACATACAGGTATGAGTTATGGTCGTTGGGAGCCTGGTAGAGAGCCTTCTTTGAATAAAATAATTGTTGACGGTGTAAAAGTTGATTGCCATTCAAGAGTATTGAATTTCAGTATTGGAAGTTATGGCGAGCCTGCAGTTCCAGAAATTGAGTGCATTAACGGTGGTTCTTTAAACTGCCCAGAAATCAATGGCAAACGCATTATGAACAGATCAGGTGCTGAAGGTCTTTGCGGCAGTACGAAGCGTGAGAATTGTGCTGAATACGAGATTGTTACAGATGTACATGATAAGCCACAGAAGATGTTGTTCTAAGAGTTGCGGTGTGCATATGAAATTTAATAAAGAATTCAAAACAATTTTACCTTATTTTTTGATAGTTTTTGTAATGATTCTGCTTACTTCTGGTTTTAAGAAGGGGCTGATTGCAGTGTCTGCTATTTTATTTTGTGGTGCTGCTATGATAGCAGCAATTTGGTTAATTTCTTTTCTTGTTGGCTGTATTTTGCTTGGCAGTATCAAAGAAGCATGGGTTGAATTGAATCCGGTGGCTATGATTAAGGATTTGTTGTTTTGAGCACAATGTATTAAATTCAGTATTCTGTATGATGAGTTTACTATGGATCAAATGAAAGAAATCCGTTTAGGTTTAAAAGGTACATTAGATAATACACCAAAGAAAATAAAAATTTAGGAGGAAAATAAAATGGCAAAAATTTGGTTAGAAAACAATGAAGTGAAAAGTAATATGGATCTTTCAATTTACAATGATGCTCAAATGAGAGAAATTCACTCAGGTTTGGTGGAAAATCTTGATGTTACAATTTACGCAAAACCGGAGTTCACATCTGACCAAATGGCAGAGATTCGTCAGGGTTTGGAAAGAAAACTTGATATTACAATTTATGCAAAACCAGAGTATACACGGAATCAAATGGTGGAGATTCGCCTGGGTTTAGAGAGAAAACTTGATGTTACAATTTATGCAAAACCAGAATACACCTGGGATCAAATGGCAGAAATTCGTCGGGGTTTAGTGGAAAAACTAGATGTTTCAATTTACGCAAAGCCAGAGTATGATGCTTATCAAATGAAAGAGATTCATCATGGTTTAGTGGAAAATCTTGATGTTACAATTTACGCGAAGCCGGAGTATACCTGGGATCAAATGAAAGAAATCCGTTTAGGTTTAACAAATGCATTAGATAATACACCAAAGAAAATGAAATTTTAGGATGAGAATCGCTATGACAAGTCAAAGTAAGAAAAACAAGGCAAAGAACAGTTATCTCATGTACGGAGCAGACAAACTTGACCTTAAGATGAAACGCGTATTGCATGTTATGCCCAGTGCAACAGCAATAAGAAAATGTGCAGAGCTTTTGAAAAGATGAAAAAAGCACAGCGTACTACCCTCTTTGATTACTTTACCTACAACAACGACAGTTTCTTGGCAAACCGGTATGGTATCGATGAGTAAGAAGTAATTATAGAGTATTATGTGCATGGATTGATACCTTCGATGAAAACGATCATAAGTCTACTGTATTTCACGAATGTTATGTTGATGCTATCGGTAATGTAGATAGACTTTGAACTAAGATTAGATAAGGTAAATAAATTCACATTCACTCGGAAATGGAGGTTTAATATGGTAACAGTTATTCATACATGGAAAGAATTTAAGGAGTGCAAGTTAGATGCGAAGACTGTGGATCAATAATGAGTTAACGCTGATTTCAGTAGTTCGAGAGGAGGAATGTTCATGTATTTTCCGTGGGATTGTGTAGCTGTTGATGAGGGTAGCTCGCCATTTAGCAAAGACATTGAGGCTCTCAAGACAGGTAGTGTAATGCAGGATAGAGAGTTATTGCAAAAGCTAATGGCTTACATAGAGTCAAAGAGATTCATGAAACAGAGTTATGATGGGGAGTTTAACTCAATTAACCAGCGTGGGTTAGGTTTGCGGGATGTATTAGGGCAAATGGGTTTCACTACATATTCTAGAGCACGAAGAGAAGCTCAGGATTATGCAGTTATGGATGTAAATGAACATCTATGGAATTTCGATAAACAGATTTACCAGATTGATGCAGATTTTGCAGATGAATTACTTGCATTGAATGATCGCTCAGATGAGATAGCAATGCCAGTATCATTACTCAAAGGGCTACCATACAAGAATTTCTACATTGACTTTAGTGAATGTAAGTCAGAGAAACTACAACCATTTATTGGTGTCTTTGTGACACTCAGCTGGGAAGATGAGGAGGATATTCCAACATTCACATTTATTGCCGTACAGATGAATGAGAAACCACAAGATAATTTTGACAAGAGCATTATGTATCATGAGTGGTTTACACCAGATGTTTGGAGAAAAGCGGCTAGTTGTCTGGTGACTAAACATGGCGACGAGACAATCCTACATCTCAAACCAGAGGGCTTCCCAGAATTTGTGAAGAGTGCTATTCAAAGAGCTGATCATGATGTCGGCGTTGTGCTTGCATCAAGAAGTTACTTTATGTTTGTATTGCAGGTTATTCTGTATTTAGCATCAGACAAGCCAGATGTGATTGTGACAAGTAAGCCACATAAGCGAGGCAATGGCAGCACACCTCGTGCATCTCGTGCAGCAAAGAAACCAAATGTTGCCTCAGTTGGGGTAACATATGGTACTAGTGTTCGATCATTTAAAAAGCGGTATGTGAATAACAATGCATCAAGTGTGCCTAGTGATAGCAGTACGACTCGTAAGCGACCAATTGCACATATGAGGAGAGCACATTGGCATTTGTTCTGGACAGGTCCCGGTCGTAAGGTTCCTAAAGTTCGTTGGGTTTCTGCATTTCAGGCAGGAGGTCATGAAGAGAGCAAAAATGCTGTTGTTCATGTCGTGAAGAGGTAACATAAATCGACTTAATTTATGCAGCCTGATTTCCAGTATTTAACTTATGAAGCTAATCGCATTCTAAATGATTGTAAATTTGATTGCGTACTACAACCAAATTAGGGATGGAAAGTACTATGGCAGGGACAACAGAATAATTGAAAGTCAAATGATTAAGCTAGATTTTGTTGCATAACGAAGTTACCATACTATGACTGATTAATAGTCGATCATAGCATTTTTAAAATGAGATGCTATTATAGCAAAAGAATTATGAGAGATAATTGAAAAGCTTGCATCTGAGGATCCGGACATTGATTAAGTCTCAGCATATTAAACAATATGCTGAGACGATGATGAAGGCAATTAATAGAAACTATTATACAGTGTGATTAAGAAATTCGCATTTACTAGGGAATGGAAATGATATGGAAAAAGAAATAAAAATAAATAAAGTTCCGAGAGAGCAGATTAACGAAGAGTACGATTGTGCAATGATCACATGTGGAAATATTTGTGCATGGGGTAACTGTTTAGAGTCTACAATCAAAGTATTTGATGATGCATTAAGGAAATACAGATGAAACTCAATGTACGAAATCGGTGCAGGTATGCAGCAATGTAAAATTTTCAGAATAGATGCGTGTTTCATTTGAAGATAGGAGGATATTATGAATTTATATGATGGTTGTGAATCAAATGATGAAATCATTTATGGTTGTACTTCACTTGGTTTTTACGATAAATTAGAAAAACGACAAAATGAAATTTTATCACAAGGAAAGAAGGTTGTATTTGTAGAAGCAAATACAAGTGTGCATTCAGGTGCAAGAGTTGTTATATATTCTGATAAAGTCCCTGAAATCATGCAGAATCATAAGTACAGATATGTCAAAATCAATGGAAAATGGACAAGAAATAGTCTTCTTGGATATTGCGATTGCTGTGGAAAGTATACAGAACTTATTTGCTTGAGCAATAAAGGAAACACATGTGAAAATTGTTCAGACTGGCAAATTTAATGAAACTAAGATTTCTTAGGAAGGAGTGAAGTGAAATGGCAAAATATACATGTAGCAAGACAAAGGATGAAATTATTGCAGAGGAATTTGGAAAAGTAAATAAAGATTATGATGATGCAATGCAGAACGACAATGATAAACTCAAAGAACGGAATCAGGGTAGATGTATAACAATGTTTGATTTGCTGCGTAGATTCGAGATTTGTAAAAAGGAGTAAGGGAATATCATGTATTGAAGAATCAAAAGAATGTAGTTTGCTAAATAAGTTAGAGATTTAGGAAAGGAGATTTTAGTATGAGTTGGGATTTTGCTTTATGTGATCCGGTCACAAATGAGATTTTAAAAACAGAGGAAAACATGATATAAAAGGTGGAACTTATTGTGTCGGTGGTACAACGGAAATGACAGTTAATATTATTTATAACTATTCTGATATTATAAACAGAAAGAAGAAAGAACTCGGAATAGGCGAAGGAGATTCACATAGTTACGCATATTATCTTGACGGAAGAACCGGTGCCGAAACAATTGAACCGTTAAAGAAAATTATAGCATCATTAAAAGATGATGTAGATGAAGATTATTGGAAGGCAACAGAAGGAAATGCTAAAAGAGCCTTGTGTGAATTATTAGCATTTGCACAACTAAGACCAGATGGTATATGGAGTGTATGCTAATAACACTTTGAAACTAAGTTTCTTTAGAAGGAGTGAAGCGAAGTGACAAGTATTGAAAAGTCAAAAGAGGACGCACGGAATTTAAATGAACTCACAGACCATTTAATTAAATTACTTGAATTGAATGACAAGCGGTTCTCATTTGAATTTTGTGCAGGTGGCACAATGGAGATTTACGACAAAGAAAAAGAAATTGGTTATGCCGTTCACATTGCACCGATTGAATATGATGAGAACGGAAATGCAATAAATCTATAGGGGATTGATTTTATGATTTTAGAAAAGTGGGATGAAGAGGCAAAGGAAGTAGTACGAAATTTTTCAACTGAGGAAAGGGAACGGCTTAATGCAATAATTGCAATGCATATCATGATTTGCAGCATTAATGACGAGAGAGCTTACATGGTATGGATAAATATTGTGCCAGATGAAGCAACAGAATGGGATTTTATTGATTTTGCGAAGAATGATGAAGGAACAACGGAAAATGCTTTATTCGATGAAGCCGCTGAGTTATTCAAGAAGTTATGGAATGATTATGCAGCAGAAGAGAATGGTTTGTACATTGGTGGAAAGTTATATTAATGTTTAGCCATTAGACAGAATAACACAAAGGCAAAGGCAGCTAGGAGAATAAATACCTAGCTGCCTTTTATTCCAAGAAAGGAGAATCATTATGGCATGGGCAGCTGAATTGAAACGCAGAAATTGGTATTGCATCAATGGTGTATTTATGCCAAGAGTTTTCAGTAGACAATTACGTGCTGAATGGTATGCATCATTAAGTGAAGAAGATAGACAACGCTTAGCAAAGAAAGTGCAGGAGAAGAGAGAAAAAGAATATAATGAGTTACAGCAAGGGTTGCGCTCTCTTTCTATGATTACGGCCGCAGCAAGCCAATACTGTGATCGTCTCTTTTTACGTTAATTATAGAAGCCGCAAATGGATAAAACAAACAGTATAAGTAATCTTCTCGATTTAGAAGTGTGTTTGACAAGTCAGATTCATAATCTTGTGAATGAATGTGAATTGGAGATTCCCTACTGTTATCTGGACAAAGCAAAGCGCATGATGATTCGAAAAATTGATAATACTTTTGTTTTTGTGAAAAGATAGTATTTTTTTAACAGATGTGAAGCCACTATCTTTCATCATATGAAAATATAATGATATACATTCAAGCCTGCTAGAGTAATATCTAACAGGCTTTTTAAAATAGGAGGGATTGTGTATGAAACAGTTAACTATCAATGACAGAACTTTCAAAATTGGCGATATTGTCAGGCATTTCAAGAGGGAAACTTTGCAAGATCCAGGAACGAAATACATGTATACTATTTTAGGTTTTGCTAAGCATACAGAAACTGGGGAGATACTTGTTTTGTACCAGGCATTGTATGAGGACACTGAAATGCATGTCGCTTACGATGTTTTTGCATGCCCGGCTGAAATGTTTTTCTCTGAAGTCGATCGAAACAAATATCCAGATATTAGACAGAAGTATCGTTTCGAGGAATGGAATTTGGATACATCGCCATTATTGGTATTCCGGAATGCTTTCAAGGCAAAGAAGCATTTGCAGAAAGATTAAAGCATTTGTAGGACAAGTGGTAAGAGTCCTTAAGCGATGATGATAAGCATCATTTAGCAGAGCGAAAGAAGAAGAAGAAAGAACAGGAAGATCGAGAGTTACAGAATACACTGCGTGAGATCGAAATATTGGCTGCACTGTGTTCTAGTATTACAAATAAGTATAAGGTATAGATGCGTATGATGTTAAAAATGAGTGAGTTACTTCCTATTATAAATAGTGCGAGTTATAAGTGTACTTGGTGCCAATTTAGACATGACTGTAGTTTTCCTGAAGCTATTTCTAATTGCAAGGAGTTCAAACTAGGTGGCTGTTATACATGCAAGTATCATTATAGTCAGAGTGGTACACATAGAAAACTGTGTGAACAACATGCATTGTGATGCGGTTGTGCAGCGCTTTCTCCTTCTTCACTTTATTGTAAACGTCGTAAGCGTCTGGGAAGAAAGCGCAAAAAGAGATTAAAATTTATGAACATGTGGTAGGTGTAATTATGATAAAAGGTAGTATAACAGTGTATCAGCACAGAGCTGATTTATTAACAGTTGGTCATTATTTAGCAGAATTAGCAGGAAAACCAGAAATAGATGATAAGTTCTTTCAGCAACTTGGAGAAGCCTTTGAACAGTTTTGTAGAGATCAAAAGTTGTCAGCATACTCATGGGTTGATACGCATCATTTGGTCAAACAGACTCTTATGCAGCATTTTGTGAAAAATCAGCTTGCTGTAATTAACTTTTTACTAACAACTGATTTACTTCATGAGTTTATTAGCAAACCTATTTCAGTAAGTTGTTATGTTGCTACGTGTACCGTTCAAGTGTGTCGGGAATACAATGGTGAACATAAAATTTACGATCCTTTTTACATTGAAGATTTTTCAAGATTTAGTCAAACCTTTTTAGCAATCGATGAATTGTCCAGTGTGCAGGAAGGGGCCGGAGCTTTTGTTTTAAAGAAAGTGCTTGAGAGTGTAAGTGTTCCTGTATTATTACAGGCAGGATATCTATACTATGGTGATTACTGTAAGGCTGTTGACGAAGACGATATGCTGAGTGGTCTGCAAGAGCTGGTGAAGTATTATGAGGATCTAGGATTCAGAAATGTAAATGATCAGATAGGTCGTAATTGTGGATCGATCACCATGCTTTATCCTGCAGATTTTCCCCTTGATGATAGTAATGATGGACCGAAGCAGATAAAGTTATAGGAGGATTTATGGGAAAGATGAAATCTTTTAATCAGCAAGATGCTGATTTGCTTACATTAGGACAATATATTGATAAAACTATGCAGCTCGATGGTCTTAGAGAGAATGAGTGCTATTTACAGATTGCAAATGAATTTACTTCTGAGCATGGTGACACATTGCACAAATTTCTAAAACTGTTACTTGTTGGTAACAGTCCAGATGTTCAAATAAGATTGATCAATTTTATCTTAAATTACGATACAAGTGATCGAATTATCAGCAAACCAATTGAAATAAGAACGTGTGATGCTGTCTGCACAGTAACAGTGTACAAAAATTTCAAACCAGCGTGCATTGAACATTTTCCGTTTTTTGTATCAGATTTTTCTTGTATTCATGATACTTTCATTGTAATCAACACTCTAGAGAGCTCTGCTCCAAATGCTGGAAAGTCATTACTTGTCAAAATTACCGATGCTATTAATGCTCCGATTGTGATTGAGGCTGGTTTCCTTCACTATGGTGATTATGAGGTAGAATCGCGTGATGGTGTTGATTCCGGTATTTTGGAGAAGCTTGTAAGTTATTATGAAAAGCTAGGATTTGTCAATATCAATGATTCTGTTGGTAATTATGAAGAGGCAGTGGCTATGACATTTGATAAATCAAAGAAGTGCACTACGCATCCGCAGCAAATGGGAATCTAACAAATTATAAATTCTAATATGCAAATTTACTGGTCGTTCATAAATTGTGCAGCAATGCACAGTCATTCGTAGCTCAGTGGTAGAGCACATATAAATGTATGCGCAGGTTCGATTCCTGCCGAGTGATTTAGCAGAAGTGAGGAAGTATCAAGAGTAAAGCCATTCTACTGGTGGGAACTCACATTAAGACAGGCAAGGGCATGTCGTGGTCATCTGCAATAAAGAAGTATCTTCTCTTGCATTAGAGGAGATGCTTCTTTATAATAGAAGAAAGTGGAGGTATTGTTATGACGGAGCCAATGAAAATGAATATATTTGATAGCGTGGATAATAATCATGACGCTACAGAGGATCTGCCAGTAATCTCGAAAGATGCTTCAGAGCAGGAGATGCTTGATTACATGGTCTTGGTACTTGCACGACAGATGACTTGCGATGCAGCATTCAAGGGCGGTTATATGCTGAATCAGCTTTTAGGTGGTGCAAGTCGACGAACAAGAGACATTGATTTTTCTATTGCAGAAGAGAAAAATTATAAAGACGTTAAACGAATTTTAACAGGAATTGCAGAGAAGTTTTTAGAAATTGGTTTAATTGCAGATTACAGGGTAAAAGAGGATATTGCACCAAAACAATCAGGCGGTATCGATTTTTATGATGCTAGTGGTGCTAAATCACTAGGCGTTGATGTCGGATTACACAATATTTCCTATGGTGTGCGTCATTACAATTTAGCATTTGCTGATATAGATGCATTTACAATTGAGAGAATGTTGTCTGATAAAATAATTGCAATACTGACAAGGAAGCGCTTTAGAAGAACCAAAGACTTATATGATGTTTATGCAATCACGCAATTCTTTGATGTTGATTTGCAAAAACTGTATGAATTTATTAACATTCGTGGTGGCGCGGAGTGGCAGAATATCCCATTTAATCCCACTGTTATTGAGCAATATCAGCATGCTTGGGATAAGCTTGATCTGAGAGCTTTTGGTGGTTCCGGTACAATTGCTAAACCGGAGTTTGATGTAGCACTTGATCGATTTTATGAGTTGGCATTAACATTAAAAAATGGTGATGCATGTTATAAATGGGAGCATGGAAATGAACGACTTTTACCAATATGATCAAAATTATACAGAGAAATCAGTAATTACAGGTGCATGTGCTCTTGCAAGAGCAGGTCTTACCACAACAAGCACGAAGCATTTAGATTTACAAACCAGTATTAAGTCATTAGATGGTTTTCGTACTTTACCCTGCAATTTCTACTATAATGCTAATATAGATTATGACTATGAGGTGGTGCCCGGACAAGTGAATCCAGTGCTATTACAACCATCAAAGGAACGTGCTATTGTGGAGAATATTGCACATCTGAATTGGATAGACGAGGGAATTCTAATTGAGGCACTTCAGTCATATTTGCTATGGTTTAGAAATGACGAAAAGTTATATAAGTGCGCAGAGCATTTTGGTGTATCTAAGGAGACTATTGATTATTGGATTCGGGAAGCTGAGGAAGATGAGGAAGTGTGAGATGAGCATAAGTGTCAGATCCTAAAGCGATTAATGACTTCGAGAGTGCCAGTGGCGTGAAAGTATTTTATGTTGCTCTTCAGAACAACAGCTACAATTAGATGAGTCAGATGTAAAATGGAAAGTAATGGTATTAAATAATGAGCTGTAAAAGCTCATTATTTTTTTTTGATGAAAAGTGAAAGGAGTTAACATGAGCGACAATTACGAATGGAGTGAATACTCCAAAAATAATGTTATTAAAAAACAGAAAAAGGATGAGGAGCGTAGTGAAATGAAGAAGATGAAACGAAAAATAAAAAGTCGTTATGCATTAAGATGCACATTTATCATTATACTGTTGCTCATAGCATTTATTATATTCAAAATGTCTATTGCTATTATACCAGCAGGTTATGTTGGAGTGCAGTATAATATTAATGGCGGGGTTGAGGGAAAAACTTTAACACAGGGTTGGAATTTTAAAAGTCCAAAGGTACATGTAACAAATTATACAGTAAGTATTGAGCAGTCGTATTTAACAAGTAATGATAAAGGAGATTCACCAACAGATGAAAGCTTTAGTGCATCATCTAAAGAGGGTAAAGCCATGCAAGTAGAGCTTGCTTTTTCTTATCAGTATGATGCAAAGACAGTAAATAAAGTATTTACAGAGTTTAGAGGACAGTCGGGTACAGAAGTAAGAGATTATTTCATTAAGCCAAATATGGTGTCATGGTCAAAGGAAGTTTTGGCAAGATATGCAGTATCCGATATCTTAGGAGATAAGAGAGCAGATGTAAATACGGCTTTGACAAAGTATTTAGCTGATAAGTTTGATAAGTATTATATTAAAATTTCTAATGTATCTTTAAGTAATGTCACGGTAGATGAAGAGACACAGAAAGCAATTAACAATAAGATTCAGGCACAGCAGAATGCTGAGACACAGACCATTAAGAACCAGACAGCGATTGATAAGGCTAATGCAGATGCAAAGGTAAAGAAAACAAAAGCACAGGCAGAAGCAGATGCCGAACTTATCAAGGCAAAAGCAGAAGCAGAGGCAAATAAGAAGCTAAACGGTTCTATTACGGAGAACCTGATCAAGATGAAAGAGGCAGAAGCACGGTTAAAGCATGGATGGGTAACTGTGCAAGGTTCAGACACTGTTGTTACAGATGCAACTGATAATTCTAAATAATTAATTTTAGGGATGTAAAGTGTAAAAGCTTTATGTCCCTTTTGCTATAAATTTATGGTGGAGATCTGAAACCATTAAAATCGCACTGTTCTGACTATAATAAAGTAATTCTACGGAAAGAGAGGAATTACTATGACAGCAAAAGAATATTGACAGTTTAATGGCACAGTTATACAAGGACCAGATGCAAAGACAGTGGAACAGGTGTCTACTATGGTTGCTAGTCATATTTAAACAGTGAGGAGCAGAAAATGGAGAGATCTAATGCACAATTATTAAATGAGTACTTGGATACGCTGCTGAAATATTGGAATGGTGAGATTGATGAAGTTGATTTTACACCAATTTCTATTCCAGCAGAAGTTGACAGTGAAATGCAGAAAGATAGCTTTTATTAGGAGGCAAAATGAAATTATTTGCAAAAGCAGCCATTTGTACAAGTATTGATATGTCGCATGGAAATATTACGTACAATTGGTGCTGTCCAAATGTAAAATGCAAATCTAAAGTTGAACAGAATATCAGTTGTTGCCCTAAATGTGGACAAAAACTAAAATTTGAATGTCTAAAGTCTGCACAAATGAAAGACTTTAGATAGCTAGGAGGATTTTATGATAAGTGGATTACAATTAAAGAAAACTTCTGTCTCATTACAGGAAGTTCAGGATCTAAAGGATAAAGTTGAGG
>PPYE01207478.1_pt1 | contig 40704 bp, 28 predicted proteins | sample 1559881 | NCBI WGS metagenome assembly PPYE01 (sample SAMN08240022, study PRJNA423297) | Human gut metagenome, whole genome shotgun sequencing project. | reverse complement strand
CATCCAGTATTATCTGCGCTTTTGGCTTGGCATCTGCCGCACCTCGCTCGCCGTATCGGCACTTAGAATTATGCGGTATCGCCCTAAAAGATTTGGCAGGATAAAGACGACCGGGATCAAAAACAATCCCTGCCGCGCGGCGGCCACCACCGACGCTTGCCACGCCATCGGCCATATTGTAAAAGCTTGTCACCAGCATACTGATAACCGTGGGCGCAGACATTTCCAAAATCAGGCGGCGCACCGGTGCTTGTGTCATATAGCGCACGCGCTCTTCCGCCGTCATAGCTGTTGTTTTCATCGTTGTACTTCCTTGCCGCAGCACTGCTATTGTACCGCAGCCGGGCAGGCAATGCAACGAAAATCGCTGCTGTTTACGCATAAAACCGGGGGCTTTGCGGCGGCCTCCGGTTTTATGGTTTTCGTTTACTTCTGCATGATGTGAATTCCGGCATACGGTTGTTTCTTTGCTGTTGCATAACGGGGTTGATAAAATTTCCGTGGCGGACTTTGTTGGTGATGACCCTGCAACCCTTAACCGTTACTATGCCCATCTTATCAATGATGGGAGGGTACAGGCAGCAAACGCAATGAATTCCATCATTGGCTTTGCCGCCACGGAAATACCGGCTGAATAAAAACTGAATAAAAAATTGACTTGTTACCACGAAAAAAGAAAAAGAGCGGTAAAACCTGACGTTCTACCGCTCTTCATATGGTTGCGGGGACAGGACTTGAACCTGCGACCTCCGGATTATGAGAATTTAACGTAGCAACGCTAAATTTTGTTATTTGTGCTGTTTGGTGGTCAATCATCCCATACAGGAAATACAATTTTGTGTAGAATATACTATATTGTGCCTATGTGTGTCAAGTGTCCTTTTTCGTTTTGGGGGCAGTTTTGGGGGCAACTTTCAGAGCTAAATCGGGCTATATAGGAAGGATGCCTGGCCCTGAATGCTGTCCTATTTCAATCTGATAAGCGTCAGGCCTATCAGTCACACAAAATAGAACCTTTTTGTGTGTAGTATGGATATAGCTATTATTCTGTGTATATGGTACCCTTGTTTGCTAAAACGGGGGGACATATTATGAAGAATAAGACACCATTGAGGAGAGCCCATCATGAAGGCAGCGTCCGGCGACGACCGGATGGCCGATGGGAAGTTCGCTTCACGATTCCTGCAAGTGACGGCGAAAAGGCAAGACGCAAAAGTTACTATTGCCATACAAAGCAAGAAGCTGTTCAGATCTTGCGTGGTCAATGGGATCCACAATGGAATTTGGGACCGAACGGGACGACGCTATTAACTGTTGGAGAGTGGCTAGAAATTTGGCTTGAACATAAAGAGTTGTCGCTAAAGCCTTCAACACTGCGACATTACAAAAGCGTCATACGTTGCCATTTAAAGCCGTTGTTCCGGCGACGTATATACCAACTATCCCTGACTTATATAGAGGCTTTTTATAGAGAAAAACTGCATGGAGGTGTTTCCCCTGGAACGCTCCTTGCTTTCCATAAAATACTGCATCAGGCATTGCGCTACGCAGTGAAAGAAGGAATATTGCTTTCTAATCCCGCCGCTGGGGCTGATTTGCCCACCCGCCCTGTTTATACGGCCAATGTGTTTAGCAGATCACAGCAACTGCAATTGATCGAGAACACAGAAATGATACCGCATGGAATTTGTATTCGTCTCGCCCTGGGTACAGGATTGAGAATCGGGGAAATAGTTGCCCTACAATGGGGAGATATAGATCTATCAGAACGGGTACTCAAAGTGCGTAGGACGCAAGGGGAGAGGGCAGAAGAAACGCTCAGCCCTAAAACAAAAAATTCCCATCGCGCTATTCCTTTGACACAGAACACAGCTGAAGATCTGGCAGCCTGGTTCAAAAAGATGGAACCGACAACGTTAGATACACCGGTTTTCCCTGATGAGGATGGTGGGTATTTGCTGGCAAGAAAATTGAGAGCAGAGTATAAACAACTACTGGAGACGCTGCACCTTCCGTCGTATTCTTTCCATACACTCCGGCATACGTTTGCGACACGCGCTTTGGAGGTGGGAATGGATTATAAAACACTTTCCATTCTTCTGGGGCATAGCAGTGTGACGTTTACGTTGGATGTCTACGCTCATTGTTCAGACACGCACAAACGTCGGGAAATGGCACGCATGGAATATGAGTACCAGGAATTCCCGGAAGAGCTTATGTTGAGCCGATATGAAAGGTATAGACGGCAAGTAGAGGCTTGCCCTGAAGTCATGACAAAGGAGCAGTTTCGCATTGCATGCCATATATCGAAAAGAAAAGCTAAAGAATTGCTGGACAATGGTGTAGTTCCTTGTAAGATTACGGGAAATAAGACATGGAAATATAGAATAAGGAAAAGTGATGTGTTGAGTTATTTAGAACGAGTTAGAGGCGTGAAGTCCTTTTAGTGCTCGAATGAATCTTGCCTTGATAAAAAAATTTTTGTGTTTGTTGTTTTAGCGCGTTGCTTATAGCCTGTTCCGGGTCTATTTGGTCTAACATCCGCAAAAAATATAACTGAATTTTGCTTCAAGGCTATCCCAGAATCTAGCGCAGCTACTGCCAGACTTTTTCAGGCAATTTCCAATGCCAAAACTTCTTCCACTGAAAACATTGCATCATCTTTGCACCAAGTGCAATAGAGTTTTATTGATAGTCAACTTTTTAAAACAATTTTTGACGGCAAATCTGACAACTGCATTTCTTTGTTTTCCATGTTTGCCACAAATTTACTGTTGTTTATTTCCAATACAGACATGATGCGTTCCATAAACATTTTATTTGTGTCATCTCCTGGCTTGTCATATGGCGACAAATGATTACAATACTTAACCATTTCCGATTGCATTAAGAAAAAAGAGTTTTGATGTCTAGCCCATGTTTCTTGGTATTTTTTTACCTCAATTGCCTTCACAGAAGCATATAGGAATGCGGCCAACAGAACGCAGATAGCGACCAAAAAAGGGAGAAAGCTAGTAAAGTCGATATCTCTCTTGAATGCAAATATATAGATTGAGAGCAGTCCAATAACTAAAGAACCTATTTTGACCTGAAGTACTATTTTTTCTTTTTCCTTAAAGTTCTTTGATTGGTTGTACTTTGCCTCTGCTTGAAAAAGCTTGTAGTTTGCTTCCACAACTTCTTGAAAGTCAATGATAGAGCTATTATTTGTACTTGAAATCCACAAAGATTTCCAATTCTGTAGAATACTATTGTTCAAAACGGTGATTCGGCGTTTACGCCTTGATACGCAGCTTTTGAGGCTTATAGGATTATTATGTTCCATCTTTTTTATTAGACGATTTAAACTGCGTATAAAAAACCGACAGATCCTGATTAATAATTTTTTAATCTGGTTTTTGATCGTGTTTCCCACAAGTGCGATACCTCCTTATATAGCTCACAAAACAAAATATTATCTGCCATAATTCGACTCTTATCAACATTACTTTCCGCCTATTCGGATACAAATCCCTGTTCGAGTCCCATAATCCGAATATTGTCCAGCCAAGCATAAATATCATTTTTTCGGAAACGTGGCTGTTCGTGAGCATCCATGCATTCTTCCAGGGATCTTGCCAGAAGAGCAAATTCGTTCTCCAGGTCAGTATAAAATACGCCTTTGTCATCAGTATTAATGGAGACAGATAGCTGCGGGCAGGCATTTTCCTCTTCTTCAGTAACTGGCAATCCCCGATTGTAAAAAGAAAGAATCGGATGCTTGTCATAACGGCGAAAATTACTAATTAGCACGTTGGAGGAGGGGTTCGTTTCAATCGAAATTCCTCTTGCTGCAATCTCCTGCCGCAAGGCATGTTGAACAGCTTTCGCTCCACGGATGTAAGCTGGCGAAATTAGGGTGGTAACCTGTCGGTTGCCCTCCAGTTTCACCATAGGGTTATAGTGATAATAATAGTTGAGTAGGCTACACTCGGGAACATAGCGTGTCTCGAACCGAACCGGGAAGATGTGGTTTTCGGCGCAGCGGTCCCAATCGGTCAATGGTGCTGCTGGAGCGCTGAAATACCCCTTACGGTATAGCTCTGGCGCATCGCCACGCAGTGTCCATGCCTGGTAATATGTATCTATACCAAAATGGCACAGATGCTTATGATAGTTACGCTTTGTCTCATCGTTTTGGTATTCTTGTTCCGCGCTCTGCATAATGACCTGCATGTCTTCATCTTGCATATAATTCAAGTATACAATGCGGAACCAATATTCAAACTCCTTATTCAATTCCCGTCGCAACAGATCCGAGTCAGGGACTTTATAGTGTTGCAGTGCGTGGCAAAACCATGCCAAATTATCCAAAAGATCTTGCACAGGCAAAGCAATGCGGTTTTGCTTGCCTGCATACCAGTTATCCACATCTATACCTAATGCGATGGCGTGCCCTAAACGATCTCCGCAATCAAGATTGAGAAAGTAAATTGCCTCTTGAATGGCACGCAGACCGTCGACCAAATCCAAAAAATCTTCCCCAACATGGTAAGTCTTGCCAAGTTTGGGTAAGGGAATCTCGACACCATCTTTGAATTCAGATGCACTGTGACAACCCAACAGCCGGAAGACTGGTGCAAACACTTCGGGACGACAACCGATTTCTTGGGAGCAAGCGTCAATACCGCGTACTCGGGAAGCGGAACTAGGATACCACTCTCTGAATTTTATGATTTCCAGCGCTTGTTTCCAGATGTCGTATCGTTTTCTGTAGTGTCTATACTCTAAGATATAGGGTGCAAGATATTCTTGAGACAGGTCAAACCGCGATGTTTGTTGCAACGCGGAATCCGGCTCTTTAATGAAATGGTATACATAATAGTACCGATCTTTTAATTCTTGAAGCTTTTCTGGTTCACCGAACCTTTCACCTGAGGTGACAGACCGATCCAACGTTTGGATATTACGCGCATTATTCTCTGCATTCATCGAAGGGGACAATCTGACTTCTAATTCTTTCAAGTGCGGTTTTGTGACCAGAGGTTCACGAATTGCCAGTTCCGTAATCAATCTTTTGGAAGCGGCGTCTCCTAGATAATCCCATTTTCGGTTTTGAATTCTTTGAAAATTGTCAAAGCCAATCAAGTCGTTCGATTGAATCAGTTGGCCGCGCAGTTTTCCATGTAAAATCAGGTACAAGTAGAATAGATTATGTTCCTTTGGTGTCAACTTTTGAAAAGCCGGAGTCTGGTAGATATCTGTGACCATCTGATAGAGAAACCAACGCTCTCCAGAGAAGACACGGTACATGTCTTCCCCTTGACGAATCGTACTCCGGAAAAAGCCAAGTGCATAATCTTCTTGCGTTGCGCTTTCCATGCGCAGCGCGGAGATAACAGCCTCCAAATCTTCCGCCCGCATCAGCAACTGTTGGCCATCCTGCAAAAGGGCCAGCATTTCATTCCAATTTTCGAGCCAGATCGGATTATTCCCGTGTCGACAGTTGATTGGAGCACACAGGTCTGCCGTTCTCACTAGCCGCAGGCACAGATAGCACCGGATCAAAGCGGCACGCAGCTGTACGGTCACCCAATCCATCTGTTCTTCGGGCTTTTCCAGCTTGAGGATTTGGTCGATTATTTCCTCTGACGGAGTAAAGCGTTCGTTCTGTTCATGCAGTTCTCGTAGGTGCTGCATATAGCTGTTGTTGCACAAATGGTTCATCAAACTCAGCCAGGAAACCTGAAAATAGGGAGTCGACCCCCAAATATGATAATGGTGCTCGGCAATTCCCCGCTGCATCAGGCGATTGAGCTGCTTATTGTTGTGTCCTGCCAGATAGCTCCAGCTAAAGTTTGTTCTGTTTGTTGTACCACAGGCCATATCCTGTAGGGCATACATGATACTGATTGGGAGCTCCTCACCAACGCTCCGGGTCAGGTTTCTCCAGTGTAACAGTTCCTGATACCGGGTACAGACAACACTGTTTTCTTCAGTGAGAACAAGGTAAAGGAGCTCTGTCAACAGATCAAATACATGAATATGGCCCCGTGCCGAATCACGCAGATGTTCCTCCGCTTTATCGCAGATATAGTCACTGACCGCCTTTGCCAAATTGAGACATTCTGTTGCAGAATAGTGATGATTAAACTTCTCGCTGTTCATCATGTAATTGGCCAAAGTTTGGCAAGGAATTCGGCTAAACCAAAGCTTGCCGCTAAGGATGTCATCAGCTTTGACATCGCACAGCAACAGCTTCGTCAGTTCCGTCAATAATTCTGCATTGATTTCCGCTCTATCAAGCATGGTGGTACCCTCATATAAACAATCATTTTACATTTTAGCGGCGTTGGCTTTATTCTGCCCACGAGTCATCGCTTTGACGAGTTCAATGAATATTTTTTTCATCTGTGGCGAAGGACGTTCCACAAAATGCTTATAGAATGGACAATTTTTATAAATTGCTTCAAATGTAACGGTGGAGTGGGTATTCTCCTCATTGTAAAATTTATCTTGATCTGCTAATTGACTGCCAATAGACTGATACAGTTGCTGAAATGCTTCAAAGACTTCGTTTTCCCCGACAATTTCAGGAAAGTTGTTCCCGTAGTAATTGGTGTTAGCCAAACGCTTGATCATATTGTAAATCATATCAAAGTTTTGCAGTGGCAAAGGCAAAGAACCTTCTTCGGCCCAGATTTCAAATTCATTGCGCAATGAATATTGCTGGAAAGCTGACATTACTTTTTCTGCAATTTTGTCAGCTTTCTCACGCATTGTCTTTTCACATTGTGCTTTAGACATCAGATCAAGCGCTGAACGAGTGCTGTACAGTTTCTTACCCATTGCCTTTTCAGCCGATGGTTCTGCATGAGAAGCCTGTTGCTTATTTGAGGAAACAGTATAATAACTTGACAATCCAAAAGCGATTATAATTTGTTTGACTATTTCGGTAAGCATTTCTGAGGCACAATCAAAATACGATTTCACATCAATACAGTTTATGGCAAAATTCAATGCATTGAAGTGTATCTCCTGAGATTGTTCTGATTTAAGAACAAACCGTTTTTCCTTTTCCCATTCAATCACACTTTTCTCTTCCTCTGGCGGTGTTTCCTTCACTGTGAACTTGAATCCACCCTTTGGCATATTGGAAAAGAACATGCCTAATAGCTCAAATGCTTGTAAAAAGTCTCTTACATTATGATTCTTTGCCAAAAAAACGTTCTTCTTCTTATCCGGCGAATAAGCGAATAGTCTATGTGCAATTTCTGAGTCAATTTCAAAATTAAAGAAAGCCCATGCGGCAAGGTTTATATCACCTATCGAGTCTGAACCAATACTTTCAGTTTCATAGTCATTTTTAACAAGTTCTACGTTCATATGAAACTTCGGAAGCATGTTATTGGTCCATACTCCTGCAATGGAAGAGCCTATAAACTGAGAAAACTTTGCCCGACTTTCACCACCTGTTTTGAAATCAGGAGAATAATACAATTGGTTCAAGATGAAAGAATAACTGCTCAAAATGCAATAGATCAACTCCTTACTCATACCGTTCTCCTGCAAACGGGTAGCATAATACAAACAATGTAACAATTCCCCATAGTTATGCTGCCACCGACCTTGCAGAAAGGTCTGAGCCTCTTTGCTATTTTCCGGGTTATTGCAACGACGTTTAATGTCATCAATCAGTTCCCGTTTCTGTCGCTCCAAAGGTTGCTGGGACAATCTATATAGATATTCACTTTCCCCTTCGTCCAACTTTTCACTGGCAAATGGATTTATCGTATAGCTGAACAGCTTACTGCGGTTATTTGCATAGGCCTTTTCGCGACCCGCACTATCTTTATCAGTGGGGTCCTCCAGCGCTTCTAACATACGCCAAAATACGCTCAGCTCACGCATATTGTAAGGTTCAAAGAAATGCCGCTTTTGGCCACGTGAATCAAAGTACACATTGGTTCGATCAGCGATTATTCGCAGTAAAAATTTCTTCACAGGGACGATGATTTCGTTTTCCTGCACCGTGCAGTCTTTGAACATGGTGTAGAGTTCGGGTTCCTTGGTTTTGTCAAATCGCACACTCATCCCTGTCTGGTTGGATACATCCACCCGAGCCAAGATTGGCATGTAAATTCGATATTCTTCGAGAACCAGTTTCTCCAGAAATTGCTGCACCAGCGTTTTGACTTCCTTTTGCTCTGGGGGAGTGCAGTCGCTGCTTTTCTTGCCTTCAAAAAATTTTCCCCGTAGATGGTTGCTGCAATTTCGCTTCAAAAGATTTTCATTGTACGTTGTCAAGACAATAATTCCCGGAAAACTGAGATAATCGAAAATTTCTTCCAGTAAAGTATAGCAGTTTTGGGACGTATCCTCCCCGTACATATCGATGTCGTCCAATGCTACGACCAAGTATTGATCTTTTTCACAACCATTCAGAGTTTTGATATATGTCAATAGATGGCTGACAAGATTTTTGAATTCTCGGGCCGTGGAATGGCTACTGGCAAGGGTTTGCAGTTCCCGCAGGGCAGATTCTCCCTCCATGAAATGGCCACCGCCCTTCCGCAGGCGACAAAGATTCTGGTAGAGCTTGTCAAACTCGCGGTACAAGCCGCGAAGTTCCTCTTGGTACCGGGCGTGGAGATTGTTTCCATTCGTACTTTGCTGCAGATAATTGAACATTCTGGCCAACACGATTGCGATAATGTCCTCTCCGCTCTGCAGGATACCAGCATCAATCGGTTCCAAGCAGATAAAGGATTTGGAGGCAAGAGGTTGGAGCGAAGCCTCTGACTCCTTGCTGCACTGCAAGGTTTGCAGCTGGCGAAGCACCGTCAACATTGCTGATGTTTTCCCAGTACCGCGGCTGCCTATGAAAGAAACCATCGTGTGAGTACGATGTAACGCTATATCCTGATAGGCCGATGGTTCAAAACAAGGGTCTTCACATGGGTCAAGCCAGCCGTTTTTTTGTTTGGGCGTGTGTCGCATGACATCGGATTGGCTTTCCTCCACAATATGATTGATAGCGGTCAATGCCTGGCGGTATTCTTTATTGAAAATGTCTTTTTGGGAATCTTTTACGCTTAATACGATAGTGCCAGCTTTTCGCAAATTCTCAAGGTTGGCAATCCGTGACTCCATCATTTCCATGTGTTTCCATCCTTTCTTTTGCAAAAAAGGGCACTGATTTGGAATCGATCATTAAATCGATTTAAATCAGTGCCTTATCATTCTATTTTATTCGCCCGCTGAAGTTTCGAACGCTTTTAACTCGCGTTTTACAAGAGTTTGCAGATACTCATCCTGAATAACACCATCTACCCAAGAATACAGAACTAACCACAAAACGTGCATAGGTTCACTATGTCGGTGATAGCCCTGCAGTGTTGCCCACTCCATTGTACCCGATTTAAGTGTCGCCTCCTGAGGCTTTTGAGCACTGCTTTCTTCCTGATCCGGTTCGCCGGCAAAGTCAATGGAGCGCCTAAGCAGCCAAGAGGCCTGATACATTTTGGCTGCCTGAAAGGCTTTGCTGACCCACTCTGTAACCATAGCAGTACTTCGATAATAGTTATATGCGATTTTGGCCAGCCAGATATAAGACTTAAAAGCGTATTGGGTCCGCTTCAAAGATAGTTGTTCCCAGTTTGCGGTAGTATCGGAATCCCTTCCACAAAAAAGAATCTCGGTCACACGCATAAAACCAATCTCAGCCTCTTGATAACGGCCAGCTCGTCTTTAGCCAACAGAATTTTGAGCTGTTCGATCAGTGTCTGCGCACTGCAAACGGTAAACCGAACTTCTTCTGGCGAAAGTCCTTCCTTTTCAACTGCAGCGATACAATCCAAATTGTCATCTGGGAGATAGCGCAAAGCGAGACAAACCTGACGCAGACATCTTCCAGCGTTCACACAGGCATAAACTCCGTAAACGCTGCGTCCATCTTCGTTGTTTCCCTCTGGAAGTGTCTCCTGAGCAGAAAGGTGCTGCTTATTGCGCAACACAGCATATACATACCAAAACGCCCGAAGCATTTCCACGATTACATGTTCCGGCGTAATTTTGCTGATGCCGATATTCGCATCGATGGCCTCCCCCATCCGAAGGACACGGAAAGCTCGCTTGTATTGAAGAAGGGGATACAGGTTGTTGGCAAGGTACAATTCACGTACTTTTTGGATGCATTTGGCATCCAGTACAAAATCCTTCCAAATTTTGGAAATCAAGTGCTCCAAAATCTGAGATTCCAACGTAGCTTTACTGTGTGTCTCATTTGACACAAGCGTGGTCCCCTCAAGCGTTTTCCAAACGTAGACTTCTGAATTTTGAGCAGAAAAATCGAAGCTCAGATAAACACAAATGGACCCACTGGAAAAGCCATATTGACTTTCCATCGGGTAATTCAAGAATATAATGGCGTCACTCTGTGAAAGCGATTCCACGTTCCACGCCTCTGGTGAGGGACGATCATAAACCAAACATCCCAGAAAGCGGAAAAACTCCTTTAAAAATTCCGCCTCTGAAGCACTTTCGAAGGGGTGCACAATTTGGATGGTCCGAATTAGCTGTACCGCCACTATGCACCCCCCCATCGCCTTCATCATTATCACAGTATATGCACTTCGAAAGAAACTATAACGCAATATATTATACAATAGATGGACGGATGTGTCAACAACTTTGGGCAAAATCACGGAATTTTGTTTGTTAATAAGTATTTAGATATTTGAATTGCTCTTTGAAGCCCGATATCTGGCGTTCTTAAAAAAACGGCTCTTTTTGTGGTTCGCCCAGCATGGGCAACAACTGGGTGGTGAAAGCTTACTACGTGCTTGGCAGTAGTAATCGTTGAAGGCGAGGGTGTCCCTCATGAGTTGGAAGTTGGAATCTGAAGGAAGCCGGATGTTAGCTAAAAAATGCTGGAGGACAAGCTCCTGTACCGCCGAATAGAAATCATATAGTAGGCCGTATAGGGACTGATGAGTGTGCTGTGCGACACAAAGTCTGGTAATGTTCGAATCCCGCGTGGTGAATGTGGCTGTTACATGGGAGGAAAGGTGTTGCTTCTGCTTGAGACAATTTTACAGACGGCAAGTATCCGCGGCTAGATTGGCACTTCTGCGTAGCTGATAGGAAACGGACGATGAGGACCTACGCTGAATGACTTCGGCGCAGATTTTGAATGTACATTTGGAAACAGCGGATAAGAAAGCTGTGAATTCCGGTTGGTAATGGGAAAATTTCAGATGGGATTACTGGCATATAACCGCAAGATTGATTCTGAAAAGTTTAATTACAAACGAAAGCTTTGATGCAAGGTACTTTGGCATTGTGAACTACTACGAGTACTTGTATGTATACGGCAGAATGGCTGTGTACTGATTGGTACGCATAGTGGAGTGGGAGGTCGGCTCTTTAAAAGGGGGGCGCCTACTCTATTTATGAAGAGGTATATCTAAGGCTAATACCCGATTATAGGCTGTGGCGTTTCATTTTCTATACAAATTTTATTTATAGATGATGTAGACTTACCGATAGAAGAAATGATAATTGATTTTGTTTTGACAACGCATGAATAAGCTGATATCCTAAAGAAAATGAAACCATTGTTGTTTGAGTAGAATGTTCAGAGTTATGAGAGGTAATGCTATGAACAATATGTTAAGCACATCAGTACTGGATTCTTGGGCAAGAGAAAATCCTAGAAAAGCACAAGAGCTTTTACCAGAGTTGGTTTTGAGGCTGATTTTGCGCACATCCTCTCAAATTGCAGACTATGATTTTCCTATAGAAAAAGGAATACAGTATAGTGGCTATGATGGTGTTTTGGTTTCAGATGAAAAAACGAGTTACTTCCCGAAGGGAAAATCTGTATGGGAGTGCGGTACGAATGATGACTCGCTTTCAAAATTTGAGTCTGATATTCAGAAAAGAACAAACAATCCTCTTGGCGTTAATGTAACAGAAGCAACCTTTATATTTGTAACTCTTAAAATTTGGAATCATAAAAAATCTATAGAAGAATTGCGCAATGAAAGTCGAAAAAAATACCCATGGAAAGATATTAGAATTATTGACGGATGTAAAATTGCTATTTGGTTGCAAGAATTTACAGCTGTTGCTGCTTGGTTCGCCGAGGCTATTGGGCGTCCCTTTGATGGAGTACGTGATATTGAAAATTATTGGCGTGACTATTGCGAATCTACAGATCCCAAATTGAATACAGAGTTTTTCTTGATTGGAAGAGATAAACAAATAGAAGCTTTAAATGAATGGATGGGACAAAAGTCAGGGACTCTTATTGTTACAGCAGAATCTTCGTTAGAGGCAAAATTGTTCCTCGCAGCGTATTTCTTGAGTAAGTCAATTAAAAAGAATTCTGGTCGGGTTATAATTGTTGAGAAAGTGGAGTGCTGGAATCAGTTCATCAGGAAGGAGGAAAAGAATACTATATTAATACCGGCCTTTAACTTTACTGAAGATATTCAGTGCCCTACAGACATAAAAGTTTTGATTCCTGTTTCAAAATATTCCCCACTTTCAAAAATTTCTAAAAATGTTACGTCTGTTAAAATTGAAAGAAGGATACGAACATTACATAATAAAGCACTTGAGAGTATCGAAATTGATAACTTGGATTACGGGAAAATTGAGACATCAACACGAAGAAGCTTTATGCCTTTCTATAGAGCTATTACAAGGGTCCCATCTAGAAAACAGCCTTCATGGCTTTCAAATGGAAATCCAGAAGATCTAATACCAGCGTTTTTAGCAGGAAGTTGGGATGAAAAAAAAGAAGGGGATAGGAAAGCAATTGAATTGCTATCGGGTCTTACATATGAGAACTATATAATAAAAATTCAAAAATGGCTGACTATGGAGGATGCCCCTATCTTTAAGGTCCTTTCTACATACCAAATGGTATCCATAACCGATTTGTGGACATTTTTGTATGATTCACTCTCCCCTTTGCAAGTAGAACGATTTAAAAAATGCGTACTTTTAGTTCTTAGTGCTGAAGATCCCACTTTTGAATTGCCGGAAGAACGCTGGTTTATGGCACCAATCCTGGGCAAGGGAGCAAAATATTCATCAGTATTAAAAGAAAGTCTGGCTATTGATCTGATTTTATTATCCGAGCAGAAGGATAGGAAAAATATATGTAATATTGATTCAGCTGAATATTATGTTGACCATATCGTAACAGAAATTCTGGCATCTATAAAAACATGGCAACAATGGAATTCAATTGCCGAACTGTTGCCATCTTTAGCGGAAGCGTCTCCAAACTCTTACCTCAAAAAAATCGAAGCTGAAATTGAAGATCCTGAAAGCCAATTCTGGCAGCTATTTAGACCAGCAAAAGATTTGTTTACAGGGAGAAGTTACTACACGAATGTTCTGTGGGCGTTGGAAAAGCTAGTATGGTTTGATGACTATGTTATTCGTGCTATAGAATTGTTGGCAAAGATAAATGAAAAACAATTCCAGTATAAACTCGCAAACACACCAATTAATTCGTTGTATTCAATATTTTGTGTTTGGTACCCACAGAGTTGTTTGAGTTGTGACCAACGTATTAAGTTAATTCAAAGAATTTCCAAAGATTATCCGAAGACAGGGAAAGAACTAATTGCTAAGTTAATTCCTTCAAAAGGCGAGACATGTACTAATATTGAGGAACCAAGGTGGCGGCACTTCGAAGGTAAAACTAATGAAGGAACAACGAATAAGGAGTATAGGGATACAGTCAAGGCGATTGCAACGATAGCAATTAGTACTGCTGATACAAATGCGGATTGGCAAGCGATAATAAATAAAGCAGATGTATTTTTTGACTTGGGAGTTTCTTGGCTAGAAAAAATGATAGCATATTCCGAAAAAATATCAGTGCTTGACAAAATTGAGATTGCTGATTTGCTTCGCACAGAGATAAGCAGTAATAGAAAATTTTACAATGCAGAATGGGCAATGCCAGAAGATCGTATATCGGAAATGGAGAGTGCTTTAAATCAGATTCTGCCTGAGAGCATTGAGCGGTATTCCTATCTGTTTAAACAAAGTGTAAGCCTGATAAAGCCGATTCCTTATAAGCGAGGGCAGTATGATTATGAGTCTCGATCTAAACAGCTCCATGATCTCCGTGTCAATACAATCCAAGCCATGCTTGAAAGGTATGGAAAAGAGCTTTTGATAGACTTTGCAATGAAGGCAGAAGCAACAGAAGAACTTGCTACAATTATCGTTCAAAATATAATGAAGGAAAACTATGATTTTTCGTTGTTGATAAAAATGAGAGACCAAAATCCTAGATTGTGTACCGATTCGCTAAACAGACTCTATTCATTTAATGGAAGCGAAGGGCTTTTTAGTGCACTAAAGGATTCTCAATTATCAGACGAAGAGATAGGCTCAATTTTAATCCAATCACCACTAACATTTAATGAATGGGAAAGGATTCAAGAATTTGGAGAAAAGACTGCAGAATACTATTGGCAACATGTTGATGCCGCATTTGCCTTCTATAAAGAATATGCACATCAGGACTATTTAGTTGATCAACTTCTAAAGCATAATCGGCCTTTTTCAGCAGTAAAGGCGATATCATATACAGAGTATTGCAATACCGATATGATTATTGCTGTTCTAGAAAAATGTTGTGAACGGCATAGCTTTACGGAGGATTCAGGAAATTCAATTAAGACGCTTGCTCCATACGGGATTCGATATTTATTTGATAAGCTATATAGCAATCAAAATATAGATTTGGACAAGTTGATTCCGCTTGAAATGGCATTTTTCACATTTTTTGATTTTCAATATATGCCAAAGGGAATTGCTAGATGCTTTGAAAAAAATCCGATTGACTACGTCCATTTTATAGAGTGGGCTTACAAAAAGGACAAGAATTACACGGCAGAAGAAGGTGAAGAGACCAAAGGCGTATCCCCGGAGCAAGCGCAAATGGCTTATGAAATACTCCATCGGTATAAAGAAATCCCTGGTTGCAATAAGAGTAACGTTTCAAGAGAAAAATTTAAACAATGGGTTTCAACAGGATATGACTATGCTCAACAGATCGGTTTGACTCGTCCGTTTGAAAGTTGCTTAGGAAATTTATTAAGCTATGCGCCAGACGGAGAAGATGGCATTTATCCCCATGAGGTTGTAAGAGAATATTTTGAAAGTGGTGTTAGCCAGACAGTTATAAATGGTTTTATGATTGGAAGGTACAATCAACGTGGAGGGTATGCTGTGACAGCTGGTGTGGGTGAAAAGGCAATAGCAGAAAATTATCGTAAAAATGCGGCTATTTTACGCATGGATTACCCCCATACTGCTGCTATTTTAGACGAACTTGCTAAGTCATATTCAAGAGAATCAATATATGAATACAAAAGAGATTTCCTTGATGGTTAATAGAAAAAGTCCATAGGATAAGTGCGCCCATTTTTAGCCGCTCGGTTTCTGGCAATGCCGGAACTGAGCGGCTTTCTGCTTTTCCCCCTCTCCACACCTCTCCCCCTAGTATAAACTTACCGGCTGGGAAGAAAAGTTATCTACCCGCCGTTTACATAGATCCGCAAATCTCAACGAAAAACGAAAGCGAGGCAAAAACCATGAACATTGGCATCGATCACGGCTACTACGCCATCAAGACGCGGCACTGTTCTTTCCCAGCCGGTCTTACAACCTACGGTAGCCACGAACCTTACACCCGCCAGGGACTCCTTGAGTCCGGCAGGTGTTTTTTTGTTTGCGGAACCGGACGGCAGCCGATCCAGCGCGACAAAACCATCAACGACAACTACTACCTGCTGACGATGGCTGCATTGGCGCAAGAAATCCGCAGCCGAGGCGCACCCACCGAGTGTACGGTGCGGATCGCGGCGGGGCTGCCGCTGACCAGCTATGGCCGGGACAAGCCGAAGTTTCGCAGCTACCTGCTCCGTCCTTCCCAGCCGGTCCAGTTCCGCTACGAGGGTGTGGAGTACAGCATCACCATAGCAGATGTGCAGCTGTTTCCCCAGGGCTTTGCCGCCCTGATGGCTGAGCCGGACCTGCTGACCGACGAACCGTCGCTGCTGCTCATGGACATCGGCGGCTGGACGGTGGATCTGATGCGGATCGACAACGCCCTGCCGGTAGCGGAAACGGCGCATAGCCTGGAACTTGGAATGATCCGCTGCATCGATGAGATCCGAGAACGGGTCCGCCAGAAAACCGGTCTTTCGCTTACCGATGCTCAGATCGAACAGATGCTGGCGGGCCAGCCCTGCAGCCTTTCGGACGAGGTTCGCAACATCGTGAACAAACAGGGGCGCCTGTATACCGAGCGTTTGTTTTCTGCAGTCATGGAAGCGGGCTTCGATCTTCACGCTATGCCTCTGGTCATGCTGGGCGGTGGGGCCTGTATCGTGAACCGCCACGTCAGCCCCAAAGACGGCCTGTGTCGGGTTATTCCGCTGCTGGACGACCGGGTAAATGCCATCGGTTTTGAGCGTGCCTTGGGCCGCGTTCAGGGCGCGGTGAGCGAGGGGTGAAACGGCCGCAATATGTTTTCCGGCCACAGCTCAGTATCCCGGACCATCGGCGAGCCTGGACCTGTCTGCAGCAGATGCCGGCAAACCAGCGCAAAGATTTTCTGGTCAGGGCAATCCTGGCCGAAGAACAGCGGGAAGCGTTCAAGCAGATTTTGCGGGAAGTAATCCATGAAGAATTCGCGCAAGTTGGTGTGACTCAAATACCTCCGCAATCAGCTGAGGAGAAAGAGGTACCGAAGCAAACCCTTGACTTTTTGGCTTCTCTATGCGACTGACTAGGTTATGCAACTACGTCCTAAAGCCTTGCAGGTTAACCGCCTGCAGGGCTTTTTTCGTGTCCATTTGAAGGGAGGGATGCCTTTGCTTGTGCTCTAAATAACAACACAATCATCAGGAAAGGAGAGGATGCGTAAGACCATTCACTATATTGATATGTTTGCCGGCATGGGTGGTTTCCGGGAGGGGCTGACCAGAGCCGGCGATTTTGTTTGCATGGGACACTGTGAGATCGACAAATACGCCGACCGCAGTTACCGCGCTCTGTTTGACACGGAGGGGGAGTGGTTCATTGACGATGCCCGAAAAGCCGATCCCGATACAATGCCCGACTTTGAACTGCTCTGCGGAGGATTTCCTTGCCAGGCTTTCAGCCTTGCCGGCAACCGACGAGGGTTCGGAGATCCCCGCGGCACTCTCTTCTTCGAGTTGGCCCGACTGGCTGAAGCCCGGAAGCCTCGCTATCTGCTGTTTGAAAACGTACCCGGCCTGCTTTCTCATAACGGCGGACGGACGTTTGCGACGATCCTCCATACGCTGGACCGACTGGGGTATGGCGTGGAATGGCAGGTGCTCAACAGCAAAGATTTCGGCGTCCCTCAGTCCCGCCGCAGGGTGTATATTGTCGGATATCTTGATGAGCGATGTAGAGGAAAAATACTACCTTTCACCGACACAACAGGAAATGCTCTTGCACAAATCCGACGGGGGGCCCAGGGCGAGCGAGACTATTCCCCCGAAGGGGTAAGTTGCACCCTGGCTGCCCAGGCAGGAGGATTTGGCGGGCGTACCGGTTTGTATGCCGTAGGATTGCCTATCAAAGAAGTGACCCGGAAAGGCTACAAGATGGCCTATGAAGGGGACAGCATCGACATCAGCTACTACAGCACCAATACCCGGCGTGGCCGGGTGGGGCATAAAATAGCCCATACCCTAACCACGGGGGCAACGCAAGGTGCCCTCTGCTTCATCGATATGAACCGCAATCCCAAAACCACCGAAATCGCCCGTTGCCTGACCGCAAAGCAGAGTGGTGGGATTCACCATCATAAGCGGGAGGCTTCCGGAGTGCTGCACAATGGCCGAATCCGCCGCCTGACCCCACGGGAGTGCCTGCGCTTGCAGGGCTGGACGGATGAACGCATCGACAAGGTGTTGGCCATTCAGAGTGACAATCAGGTCTACAAACAAGCTGGGAACGGTGTGACGGTCAATGTGGTGGAAGCCATCGGGCGTCGGCTGATCGAAGTGGAAATCCAGCTGCTGCAGAGATAACGAAAAGGAGTGGATAGTATCAGAGAAAATCCGGGCGGCCGAACCGCCAATCATGAGGAAAGCTCTTTTGCAGAAAATGCAGAGGGCTTTCTGTTTTCCGCAAAGTGGGAGGTTAGATATGAACCGTAAAAACTGGATTCGGCTGCTCTGCACAGCATTGGCAGTGCTGCTTTTCGCTGCAGGAAGCGGCGTGAGCTTTGCTATGGCAGAACAGCCGAAGCAAGAAACGACAGTTACCGAAGAACAAACTGCTACACCCGAAACGGCCGAATCTGCAAGGCTGAGTCTGACCGTTCTAGACTCCGACTACTCCGGATCTGAAAACGGAAATATCGATGAGAGTTTGTTCGAAAGGGAAACTGATCATGCTGAGATTGCAGCTGGCAAGCTTGCTCCGCTTCTGCTGCAGGTAGATGGACCCGCACACGGCAGCAGTGTGACAGTCAAGCTGGATGAGTCTGCCCAATTCTGTGACCCTCGCGGTCTGGAACTGTCAGGGCAGGAATGGAAGCGCACGATCCAGCAGGAAAGCCGGTCCGCTTGGATGCTGTATGTGACGTCGGACACTGACTTTACGGTGACGGCCACCTATGAGGATCAGACTGGAGCTCAGGTGACTCGGACCGCGAACATTACGATGAAGGCCACCCCAACACTGTTTCGGGCTGCACAAGCTGGAGTTACTGCACAATACCACATCACCGACGTATCCCAGGTTGGTGGTGAGTGGCTGATTACCTTTGAAGGCGAAAACGAGAGTTACTGCATGGATGAAGGACTCAATGGGCGTCCTTCGTCGAGTGTGTATTGGACCTACTACGGCACAACGGACCTGCTGGATAAAGCGGCAGCAGCTGGCTGCACCAGCAAGCTTGATGTGCAGAGATACGTCTGGGAACATCGAGGGGAGGCGAGCGATTCCGGCAGTGCGTATGTCTATGCGGCTTCAGAACCGGGCTGGCAAAACGTGGTGACACGGTACGCCCCGGCGGATCTGCCTACGGAGCCGGGAGAACCGGAAGAATACTTTGCCAGTTGGGAAGCGCCTTCTCAGTCTGCCAGCGGCAGCTTCGACCTGACCTTCACGGTCAATGCAGACAAACAGCAGCTAGAGACTGGCGAAAAGGTGGATGGTGCCAAAATTACCGTTACGCCATCCAAAACCAGCGGCAGCATCGATGGCGGCAGTTGGCAGATGAGTCCCGCCGGTGCGCAGACCATCACCACCAGCGGCCATACCAACGATGACAACTACCAGAACAATGGCGGTGACGGCACGGTGAGTTGGACGGTGCACTATGAAGTCAGCAAAACCAGCACCACAACACTCAGCGGTCAGGAAGGCCCTTTCAGCAGCCAGGCTGAAGCGAATGCGGCGGCAGAAGCAGCCAAAAACGCCGCCATTTCGCAGCTGAAGAACGAGGCTCAGGGAATGGTGGATGCAGCCATTGCAGCCGCCCGTGCTGAACTGGCAACAATCCGCTTCTCTTACGATGAAGTGGAGATTCCGTATGGCTTCGAGGAATTCAATGGCAGTCTTGGCAGTCACCAGACCATCACTGTGCCTGCCGATAGTTCCAACGACTACGTCATGAAAAATGACGAGTGGAGCCTGCAGGTGAATCTGAAAAAGGTGGACAGCGAGACCGGTGAGCAAATTGCCGGGGACGCGCTGTATGAGGTCTACGAGTGGGACACCGTCACCCAACAGTACATTCCGTTCGGCGGCTACAATCAATACACCGTTATTCGCAATGAGGATGGTACCTACTCGGTGGCCAACGGTACGGACTATGGAACCGAATATGATACCAGCCGGAAGATGTATTATACCCAGCGCAATGAGGGCAAGTTCATCATTGTCGAAACTCGTGCACCTTCCGGTTATTACGGCGACTGGACGGATGTGGAACATCCCGGCACCGCAGGTACACCTCTGGGCAAGCGGGGATACTACATCGAAATCACCAAAGCCAACGACGACAGCGTGGTCACACTGGACAACACCCATCACAGTGCTGATATTGCCACCAGCTACACGGGCGGCACCAAGCTGCTGACTTCCGGCGGGGTAGAAACCACCGTGACCATCTACAAGGCCAGTGATGAACCCGCAGCGGAGATTCAGTATCAGGAAGCAGGCCGCGTCTACAATACCGACAACTCGGGAACCGCCGCCAAGGAGGATTCTTACATCATGACTCCGAAGGAAGGTGTCATGCAGAATGACCGTTCGCTGGGAGAAATCTCCATCAGCAAGGTTGATCTGGATGCTGTGCGCTATGTTGGTGGCCGTGATACCGATGGCGATGCCATGGCCAGCGGTCAGGCTCATGCCGATGCCCGGCTGGATGGCGCGGTGTATGACCTGTATGCCGCCGAAGATATTCAGCACCCGGACGGTGTCACTGGCACGGTGGACTACAGCAAGATCACCTATGCCGACGGCACCCCTATCTGGCATACCACCATCCGGGATAACTCCGGCCAGTGGGTGGATGACTACCTGCCGGTGTTGGCCAAAGACCATCTCGTGGCCAGTGCGGTGATCGAGAACGGATGTCTTACCTTCAGCAACTTGTATCTGGGCAAATACTACATTGTGGAGCGTGGCACTGGCGTCGTTATCCCTGTAGAGGACGGCGCTTACAAGCTGTCGGGTACCTACCCTGACGTGGACGGCAAGACCAAGGAGCCGACCGGGACTACTTCCCAACTGGCCACCAACAATGCAGGTCAGTACACCGACTATGTGTACAAGCATCAGTGGTCGTACATCGGCCAGAGCAAGGCACTGGACGGCACTAAGACCTACGACGGTTACTACGAAAGCTATGCTACTGGCTACCTCTGCGATGAGCACAACTATTACATTACCCCGGCATACGCCGACGAAGGCTGGTACATCGAAAAGACCGCCTTTGAGGATAACCGTCGGGCCGAAGGCGAGCAGCTGGATACTACAACCTACAGCGCCAATTACCACCTGCACCGGGATAATGTGCTGGCAGAATCTCAGGATCAGGTGATGAAAGGCAACGTAGAACTTTCCAAGCACGTTTCCAGCACCGGCAGTTCGGATGGTATCGACCTGGAGGGGGCCGGTTTTACCTTCTACCTGATTTCCGACCTGTCCAAGGAGGACCAGTTTGCCCAGACACGCAGTGGCAAATACCTGATCAAATCTATCCTGGATGTCTATATCAACCCGGAATATGACGAAAGCCATCCCAAGTATGATTTCAGCGGTGAGGCCCAGGCCATTGCCAAAACCTATGAAATCAATGCCGGAGAAATTGCCGCATACAACGAGACGCTTACAGTTGATGGCGATTTCAAAAACGGTAAGGGGGATGGCTGGGTGGCCACGGGTCGTCCAAAAGAATATCAGCTGGCGGAGATTTTCTCCAATGACACCGGCACCATCCGTGTTCAGGGCCTGCCCTACGGACAGTATCTGGTGGTGGAGACCACAACCCCTAAAGATGTATTCCAGGCGCAGCCGTTTATCGTTGATATCGATCCAACCGATCCCACAAATCCCCAGTCCGCCATGGCTAATCCCAAGGATGCCGTGCAGACCCCGTCCGACAGCTACCAGAAGTATACGGTGCTGGACGAGGAAATCGAAGTGTACCTGCGGGTGACCAAGATTGATGAGGAGACCGGCAAGGCAGTTCTGCTCAAAGGTACCGCGTTCCAGATCTATTGGATGGATGAGCAGGGCAACCACATCTACGATGAGAACGGCAATGCCAAGCTGGTCATCATGACCGATACTACCAACCCGCTGCTGCCCAAGGATGTCGACACCTTCTATACCGATGACACAGGTATGCTGGTTCTGCCCGAAAAGCTGCCGCTGGGCCACTATCGGCTGGTGGAAGTCAACGCCCCAAATGGGTTCTACAATGAGTGGGTAGCCTCGGCAGTGTATGAGGACGGCCACCTGCAGATTGATGATACCGGCAATTTTGCGGACGGCAGTTTCTATGTGGACTTTTCTGTTACTACCGACCGTGCGTACAAAGCCAATGGTGACGATAACGAAAATAGCCAAGATATTCTGGTGATCGACGAGGACTACCAGAACAACGAAACGCTGGGTGTTCTGAAAATCCGCAAGACCGGCGAAGTCCTGACCGGCTGGCAGGAGGACGAGGGCGACACCTTTGACCCGGAATTCTCCGGTGAAGCCCGTCCTGGCTACTTTGTGTATGAGGAACGGCCCATCCCTTACGCCGAATATACCATCACGGCCAATGAGGATATCTACACGCAGGACTGCCAGACAGATGCCAACGGGAACAGAACTCTTTGGTACGCCAAAGGTGATGTGGTAGCAGTTGTCCGTACCGGCGATGGCACCAGCGATATTGCTGCCTTTGCCCCGGGACGCACCAATTCCACCTATGATTTCCTCTCGGTCATCCACGATGGCACGGTAGGTGAGGTGATCGTCACTCTGCCGCTGGGGTCCTATCATGTGGAAGAAACGACCGCTCCCTATGGATTTGTCGGCACCAAGCAGAGTTACGATGTGACTTTTGTCTGGGACAAACAGACCAATGATGTGGTTCTGGCAAAGACCATTACCAGCAATCCCGGTAATGGCTCCGCATCGGAAACCAAGAACTATGAAATCGTCAACGTAAAGGATGCGAGCGCCGCGCAGATCGATGCCCAGGTCCTGAAGTTCCACAATGAACGTGTAAAGCCCCAGCTGGACATTTATAAGCAGGACATCAAAACTGGAGCACTGGTTGCCGGTGCCGTCTATAACCTCATTACGGTGGATGACATCTACAGCGCAACCGGTGACCTCTTGTTCCGGGCCGGTGATCTCATCGCTACTTCGGCTCCCACAGATGAAAACGGCCATACCACCTTCACCTGTGATTTTCCCATGCGTGGTGAGTTCTATGGTATGGGAGGTGTTCGTATCCCAGAAAATACCACCGCCAACAGCGGCAAATACCGTATCGTGGAGCTGCGCCCGCCCCAGGGATATTACCTGGATGCACCCGATCAGGTTTTCGAGTTCGTCTATCAGGGAGCCGCAACACCTGTGATCGAGATGGAGAACACCTTTGAGAATGACGCCACTTCCTTCTTCGTCAGCAAACGGAAGCTGACCGGTGATGAAGAGTTGCCGGGTGCAACCCTTACCATTCAGGACAAGGACGGCAACGTGGTCCGCCAATGGGTCAGCGGTGATACGCCCACCGAAATCCGAGGACTGAAATTTGATACGGTATACACTCTGGTGGAGACCGCAGCGCCCAACGGATACGAACTGGCAGAAAGCATGCGCTTCAAGTTGATACAGCGCAAGGATGAAAACGGCGATCTGCTCAACGAAGCGGACGTCTATGTCTGCACCGGTAAGGATTGGCTGATCTTCGACCACTGGACGCTGTTGGAGGATGGCATGGTGGTTATGCGTGATGCCCCCAGCCCCGATACCCCGGAAAATCCGTCTTCGACTCCCACTCCGACACCGGAGCAGCCGGCAAGTACGCCTACGCCTACACCAACGCCTGTTACCAACCTTCCGCAGACGGGAGATATTCCGTGGCTTCCAGCAGTACTGTTGGGAACAGCGGTAGTGGCAGCAATGGGCTTGATGCTGATTCGGAAATGGAAACACGTTGGAGGACAAAACAGCCAGAGTAAGGAAAAATGATGATCCGGTTTGTGAAAGGAATCCTGAATGGAGTCCTTTTCATCTGCAGTATAGGATTTTTCTGGTTCATGATAATCCAACCTTTTCTAACGCAGAAAGAAGCGGAACACCTGAAAGATCAATACAGCATTTCTGTTTCGCAAAATGAATCTGTAGAGAGCAGTCAGGATACAAAAGAGAACAGCCAATTGGATTTTGCATCCCTGCGCTCTCGCTACCCGGATGTGCAGGGCTGGCTTACGATACCCGGAACCTGTGTGGACTACCCGGTGCTGCAAAGTGATGACACCGATCCGGAGCATTACCTGCGGCGCAACTATGATGGAAAGTGGCGCATGGCTGGAAGCTTGTTTTTTCAATACGACTGTACCCCGCAAAGTAGAAATAAGGTGATCTTCGGTCACAACATGAATGATGGAACTATGTTTGGTGTATTGGAAAAACTGGCGGACCAAGAGTTCTGTGAGCGGCATTCGACGGTTTTACTCGAAACGGAGGATGGCGTTCAAGAATACCGTATTGTATCTGTTTTGACAACGGATCTGTCTGGGATTCCTTTTAACCGAACCAGGTTTGCAGACGATCAGGATTACCTTACTTTTGCTGGTACTATGCTGGCGGGAACCGGGTATGAGCCACAAACAGAAAAACGCCTTCTGACATTGGTAACTTGTGCCTACGAATGGGAAGGTGCGCGAACCGTGGTTGTAGCAGTGGAAATATAAGTGTTGAACGATTATTAAACCAGAAAAGGGATGTGGTAGATGATTGAAAGTATTAATCGTCGAGCCCGGACAGTATCCCCGGGAAACGGAAATCGAAAAGAGTCTGGCAGCAGAGCAGGCCATCGTCGGCGGACTCATTGAGTGTGTGTATCCCTGGCAGGATAACGCCTGTATCGTCTGTAATGACGAGGGCAAGCTGGAGGGATTGCCCCTCAACCGAACGCTGGGGGACTATGACGTGATCGCCGGGACCTTCTTTGTGGTGAGGCTCACTGAAGATGACTTCTGCAGCCTGAATCCCGAACAAGTCAAACGGTATGAAGACCTGTACCATGACCCGCAGCTGTTTTATCCACTGGGGGACTCGATCTTTGTGGAAAACTGTTCGCCGGAACGCTATCGTCAGGTCATGAACCCTGAAGAGCACCGCGAGAAAACGCCTCCCCCAAAACAAACGTCAACCCCTGAACGATAACCCATGAGAAAATACATAGTGTATCAGGCGCGCAGCCCTCCCGGCTGTGCGCCTTTTTGTTTTACCACTCACATCAACAAACAAAGGAGAAAGCTATGCGAACTTTTTATTCTGCCGAATCTGTCACCGAAGGCCACCCCGACAAACTCTGCGACCTCATCGCAGACAATGTTTTGGATGCGTGTCTGGCCGGTGACCCTGCCAGCCGCGTCGCCTGTGAGGTCATGGCCACCCGCGGTCATATCATTGTGGCCGGAGAGATCACTACCGAAGCAAACCCCGATGTGTTCAACATTGCCCGGGACGTGCTGCACAGCGTGGGGTATGATCCCAAGAGCTTCCAGATCGATTGCTATCTTCATCCCCAGAGCCCGGACATCGCCGGGGCCGTGGAAGTGCCCGCGGACAGCCACGAAGATGACGAGGCCATCGGTGCCGGTGACCAGGGTGTCGTGATCGGCTACGCCTGCAACGAAACGCCCGAACTGATGCCCATGCCCGTGATCATCGCCCATCGTCTTACCAGCCTGCTGACCCTGGCCCGCATGACCGATGCGGTGTATGGCATCGGCCCCGACGGCAAGGCCATGGTGGTCGTGGAGTATGAGGATGACAAACCGGTGCGGGTGGCCCAGATCCTGCTGTCGGTCCAGCACGAGGCGGGGGTACACATCGAGGAAATCCAGGCTGATATCTTTGCCCAGATCATTCTGCCTGCTCTCAAAGGGATGCCTGCCGATGATCAGATGGAAGTCATCCTCAATCCCAGCGGCAGCTTCGTGGTGGGCGGCCCGGAAGCCGACACCGGCCTGACCGGCCGCAAACTTATGGTGGATGCCTACGGGCCGTTCGTGAGCCAGGGCGGCGGGGCGTTGTCTGGCAAGGACCCCACCAAGATCGACCGGACTGCTGCGTACATGGCCCGGTACATTGCCAAGAACCTTGTGGCAGCCGGCATTGCGGAGCGGTGCCGGGTGGCCCTAACCTATGCCATCGGCATGGCCAAGCCCATGGCGGTCACGGTGGACACCTTCGGCACCGGAACCTACTGCGAGGACGATTGCCTGGCCGCAGCCGTTCGCCATGTGTTCGACCTGACCCCGGCGGGCATGATCGAAACTCTCCAGCTGCAGCAGCCGATGTATGCCCGCACTGCCGTCGGCGGACATTTCGGACGTGAGGACTTCCCCTGGGAACGGGTGGATAAGATCGGTCTGCTGCTGGCTACCATCGACTGATGCCCGGCGTCAGTAAGGAACAGATCGCCTCCGCCAAAAAGATGACGGCCATTGAATTCTTGCGGCGGTATCGTTCTACGGATCTGGTCAAGAGCAGTGCCCGCGGCGAGTTCGAGCTGCGCAGCCACGACAGCTTCAAAATCAATGGGGAGTCTAGCATCTGGCACTGGAAAAGCCAGGGCATCGGTGGAAAGTCCGCCCTGGACTATCTCGTACACGTGGAGCAGTGCGGATTTGTGGAAGCTGTGCGGATGCTGTGTGATGAGGTGCCCGGATATATCCCGGTCCCCCATGAAGCGGTGGAGCAGAAGCGTCCTGCATTCACGTTGCCGCCTGCAGCCCCCAACAATGCCAGGGTGGTTGCGTACCTTTGCGGGCGAGGTGTCTCCCCGGTGGTACTCAGTTACTGTGTGGACCGTGGCCTCGTATATGAAAGCCTTCCGTACCACAACTGTGTGTTTGTAGGCAAGGATGAAAACGGCACGGCCCGGTATGCAGCCTTGCGAGGAACTTACTCCTACGGTCGCCCGTTCAAGGCTGAAACGCCGGGCAGCGACAAGCGGTACGGCTTCTGCATCCCGCCGCTGCACCCGTCCACCACGGTGGCTGTGTTTGAAGCGGCCATAGATGCCATGGCCGAGATGACCCTCTCGGATAATGCCGCAGACAAGTACCGGCTCTCTCTGGGCGGCATCTATGCCCCGGAACAGGAAAATGTGGAGATCAAGACGCCGGTGGCGTTGGTGGAATTCCTGCGCCAGCATCCGGAGGTGGATACCATCCAGCTTTGCACGGATAACGATGAACCGGGCCGCAACGCCGCACTGGCCATTGCCCGCAATCTCGGCAGCAAGTACAAAGTATCCCTGTGCCTGCCGCAGATCGAGGGCGGGGACTATGCCGATCTTGCCAAACAAATCAAGCAGGCAAGGCGAGCCTGTTCCAGGCAGCGCTTGGATGCTGTGCGGTAAGCGAAGGAAGCAACAAAAACAATGAAGGAAACATACAAGATCAAACGGCCGGATCACATTGTTTTTGGTGATCCGCTTTACTTTGAACAATTCAAGGGCGCACGGTTGAAAAAACTGGTGACAGACTATCACGTCCTCACCAAATTTGATACGGCACGCCTTGTATTGGAAGAAAAGTCGTTTTCCAACTGTCCCGACATGATGAATAGAACCATGACCCTGTACTTTGCACCGGAAAAGCACATGGACGTATATCTGTCCGAGCAGATGTATGAGGGGCAGGAAGAAAAAACCAAGGTGGTTCTGGTAGACACGGCCCGCTATCTGCTGAAGGTGGATGACCGTTCGGATGAAATCCATACGGGAGCAGATGGTGAATGGGGCTTCTTCTCAGAGGTTTACCATAAAAACGGGGAACATCGCATTTCGGATGCCGTTATCATCACGATTGCGGTTCCCGACGATAAAGACTTCACAGCGATGCGTGAGATGGCCCGGTACTTTTTTCAGGATATGGAGCCGCTTGTGCCGGAAAAGCATCGCATAAAGCGCGGGCCTGAACGGTGACATGACCGAGACTCCAAAACACAATCATTGGAGGTGATGCGATTGAGTGAACGCATTTTCAAAATGTACTCTCCGCTGACTGGTGAACTGTACCAGGCCGGAGAATATGAATACGATGATTCCGCCGACGAATACAACGGCGAAGAACTGCTGCTCTATGCGAAGGAAATCGACAAAGCAGTCAAGGCTTACACCGACAACGGTACCGAAGATCTCATGAAATACTTCTATGAGAGCGATTACGTTAAGCAGCACGTTCGGAGTCTGGTTCCCTCGGTGGAGGTCTGGAACAGGCGGCTTTGGGGCTGCACCACGGTTCGGGCAGATGATGATCTGTCGGAACCCGGCTGGGACAAGCTCATGGACTACCTGGCCGGACAGTATTCAGACGGCTGGGGCGAGGGCTTCGAGCAGCGGGAAATCGAGACCGAGGATGGACTGCTGTATGTGCATTTCTGGCAGGACCACGACTTCGACTTCAAGGTGGAGGAAGTCACGCCTTCGAAGAAGTATGAGATCACCGACATCGCGCATCCCAAAGACCCCAGCCTGCACCGCATCCGCGCCCTGCAGCGGGTGAGTGAAACCGTTGGCCCCGGCACCCTGGGTGGCTATGTCCAGAGCGAGGAAAATCTGTCCCAGGAAAACGACGATGCCTGGATTTATGGGGATGCGGTCTGCTGTGAGAAAGCATTCGTTTCAGGCAACGCATTTTTGACCGGCCAGGCACGGGTCAGTGGAACCGCACTGGTCGCAGGGACTGCGGAAGTCGGCGGGCAGGCCCGCGTCTGTGATTATGCAGTTGTGACCGGTGGCACGGTGCAAGAATGCGCATTGGTATGTGGGCACGCAGTTGTCCGCAAAAACCCGAGTACGGAGTGCATTCCTATGGTAGAAGGCCATGCCACCGTGATGGGCGTTGTGGCCGGTGCGGTTTATCTGGGTGCGGATGCCTTTATCCTGCCGGGAAACACGGTGGATAATCCTACCAACAGTGTCCTGGCCATCAACGGGACCCATGTGCGGTTGTACAGCATTGAGCAGGTCAAGCCGCCGAAAGCACCTGAACGCTGAGTTATAGAAAGGATGATGCCTTTGACGAATACCCTCCAGCAAACCACTTTGTTTTCTTCCAACGATTTTACTATGCCCGAGCATTTCGGAGATGACCGCTGGACGATTCTGCATGGCGATGTCATGCACATCGTTCCGCACATGACCAGAGCCGTCTTTGATGCCGTCATTACCGACCCGCCCTATGCCAGCGGCGGTGCCAGCCAGACGGCCAAGAACCGCTCGACCACCGAGAAGTACAGCAGTCTGCGCGGCGACAAGGCACTGCCGGATTTTGACAGTGACCAGATGGACCAGCGCAGCTGGACCCAGTGGATGTGTGAATGGCTTCAGATGGTGCGTACTGCCTGCAAGCCCGGTGCGCCCATCTGCCTGTTCATCGACTGGCGGCAGCTGCCCTCCATGACCGATGCCCTGCAATGGGCTGGATGGACCTGGCGCGGAATCGCGGTATGGGATAAGCCGTCCGGTCGACCGCAGCGGGGGCGCTTCCGCCAGCAGGCCGAGTTTATCGTTTGGGGTTCCAACGGCAAGATGCCGCTGGAGCGCAATGTGGGATGTTTGCCGGGGGGCCGAATCCTCGACCCGTTTGCCGGTTCCGGCACCACCATTTTGGCGGCGGTCCAGGAAGGCTACGAAGCGGTGGGCATCGAGCTCACCGACGCCTACTTCCAGCTTGGTACTCAGCGTGTGAAGCAGGTACTCGAATCCCAAAAGTGAATCATGCTATGATTCACTTTTCCTGAACGTTATATAAACCAACAGCGGAGTGAATCATAGCATGATTCACTCCGCCTCATTTTTGAAAGGAGACCCGATATGAAACGCATCTGGGCCTATGTGTGTGCCACCAATAACACCAATTCCAAGACTTTGCGCGGCTATTGCCGCACACTTTTCCAGTGTGGGTATGTGCCGATCTGCCCTCGTCTGCAGGATGGGCAGTTCATTGTGCTGGAAAACCCTGATGAACGCCATGCTTTCAACGAAATTGTGCGGGACAAGCTGCTCCGCTGCACAGTTTTGGTGGTTTGTGGCAAGCATTCGGATGCGACTACCAATGCGGAAGTGGGCCTTGCCAAGAAATACAGCAAGGTCCTTACCACACTGGATGGTGTTTTGCAGGCCGCCGAGAAGGGGGAAGTCCTCACCGGCTGATAGGGGAGGGGACGGCCTCTCACCTGCTGGCAGACGGTTTTGCAAGCATAGCGTTTGGATATCCAAACGCAGATCCTTGGGGCATGCCCCAAACCCCCGACGGCCTACGAGAACAGTGCCGTGTTACATTTGGAAAGGAACAGGTGAAATCATGAGTGGATTTGAAATGCGGGCACAATTTTACCCGCTGGTGACCGACTTGGAACGGCTGAAAGAAGAAGCTGCGGAAGGCGTGCCGTACCCCTTCGTTACGGAAGAATTGCTGGAGCTCTCGCCCAAAGACTACCGGCAGTTCTGCAGCGCCCTGGGTCAGCGGTATGCCTTTGAAACCGACATTCCCAAGGAAGGGTACGATACGGTGTACGGGGCCTTCCATTGTTCTCTGGTTACTGCAGTATCCGAAAAAGAAGCAATTCTCCTGACCAGGGTGGCCGCGCAGATATTCGGCGCCTATCTGCCGGACAAGACACTTCTGGATCTTACGGGGGTGCCGAAGAAGCAGGTGACCCTTGAGTCGTGCCACAACCCGGAAATTCACATCGGGCATCCGGATGCCGTCCGGTGACCGGACGGAAGCGCCGCCGTGTTATTTCCCTTCGGCTGACCGAGAAGGAACTGCAGCATCTGAACCGGCTGGCAGCGCAAAGCGGGTTATCTCGTGAAAAACTCCTGCGGGCGCTGATTATGGGTGAAACCATTCGTCCGCGTCCTTGTACCCATCATGAGGACCTGCTGCGAAAAGTGTCCGGACTTTGTAATAATGCAAACCAACTTGCTCATCAGGCTAATTCTACTGGAAGAGCAGAGCAAAAAAGCGTGGAAAAAATGATAGAGCTAACACGAAAGGTCTACAATGCTGTCAAGATAAATTGGTAAAAGATATATAAATATAATGGCCAAATGACTTATACGTTGCTGGACAAAAAGGAATCTATATCTGTGATTTTAGGTATTGGAGACCCATCGCCTAATTTCTGATACTCACCATCTGTAATTAATATTTCAAAAGTGCGTTGTCCAGGCCAAGCTTTGAGTATCCGAACAGACGAAGGCACACAATGCTTAATAGCATCGCCGATATGAGAATCCAAATTGGTTCCGAGTATAATTCCAACCAACTCGCCAGGATTATAGTCGAAATAATTTGATGTTGATTCTTCTACAATTCGCCACTCTCTTTCATATTCCCAGCCTTTTTGTTTTAAAAACCAATTGGAATACACCATTTTCTTACAATCTTCTACTGAGGGTTCAAGCTGATTTTCCATTGTCTCGGTTTTCGGTTTGGGTTTCCTTTGGAAATACTGGACCTTTTTTGCGGAACTAAATTTCCCATCTGTCCTAAAGCATAAGCATGCGCCGGTATAATTCCCTGCATAATGCGCCCATAGTTGGGGAGAGCATGGATCATCAGAAAGCGAAAGAATCCTATACTGGGCCTTGAGTCCTCCAATGAAGGGGTCTTCTCTATCTTCTTGCTTGTATATAGAACTTCCCGCATATCCACCTACGGGAATATCAATTGCAGCTCCTTCCAAGGGATCATTTAGCTCAGTATATCTAGGGAAATACAGTCTATGAGACATAAGAATATCAAATAGACGAGAAATTTGAACAGCGGTCGTAAGTGAAACATATTTGTATAAGTGCTGAGGATACGTAGAAGGTTGCTGGTCTGCAATGGATTCCGTGCTTGTATCGGGATTCCTTTTTATTTGTACAATTGTTTTTCTGAAAGCGAACATTCCATTTAAAAGCATTTTGATTTTGACCTCCTATATCCTGAATTCTTTTTCTGTCTTTAGACCTTTTCCATAACCTAGGATGCTGAAATAATTATATCAGGTGAAGAAAACGACATCAAATTGCTTAACCATGGTTGGCCCATCGGGCAAACAGTACGGGTGTGGCCGGTCAGGAGAGTGTTAACAAAATGATTCAAATCTCCCGGGAAATCTGGAAGGAGGTGAAAAATCAATGGTAAAGAAATATCAGGAAACCGCCAATTTTGTATCCGGTGTACTGGATGTTACTGAACTTCAGAATATTTCGCCGTTCATGAGTAAGCCGCAAAAGTTCTCCATACAGCGGGTGCTGGTGCTCAGTGATGCTGACTACCAGTTGTTTGTGAATGATGACTTTCGCAGACCGCCCGTCGTCATCCGCGCCAAACAACGGTACATGGGATTTGACGTGAAGAAGAAAGCCTGGAACTGCCTACTGGTGGTGAGCGAAATCAGCAAAGACGGCATTCTGGTGGGGAAAGAGCCGGACGCCGAGCGCTACTATATGGCCTATGTCCCCGACCACACCAACCTGAACCTGTCGGCTGATCTGTCGGTGGAGTTCTGGACCAACGTCTGTACTACCACGCTCCAGCTGCAGCCTTCGGCAGAAGCACATCCTCCGCTGACGGAGCAAGAAAACCGTCAACAGCACTTCGCGTCCTTTGTGGGGATGCAGCTGTCGACGGTGTGCTTTGATCTGCGCTTTATGTCCTATGACCCGGAAAAGAATGAGATGGTGACCCGCCTGTATGGCGGCCCCAACGATTACATCGAGAGCCGTGGAACACCGGAAAAGATCGCCAAGGCAAACCACTTCTCGGGCAAGCTGCGAGGTATCTTCTTCAACATGGACTACCGCAATATTAGCCATCCGTGTCTGCCGGAAAAAGTACCGCAACCTAAACGGAAAATTCTGAGAAAAACCAGAAGGGAAAGTGCACGTTGAAAAAATCGGGTGTTATACATGTTGAGAATTGGTAGTATCTGAACCCCCATTATTTGCCGTTTCTTTATTGTTGGGACTCTGGGGAGTAAGTTTGTTGATTATTTCTTGGAGATCCGCAATCAACCATTTTTTGTGCAAATTATTGAGAATTTTAGTGGGGAGGACAAGGACATCCAATTTCTCCTTTAAAGCTATTGCATTTTTTAAATCATTGGAATAGTAATCCCTTAGATTTGAAAAACCATAAACGGCACTGAGGCAATGCCTGAAATCTTGCCAATCATCAGGAGGCGAGTTTTTGAGTTTGTCAACGATAATATCAATATTGAATTTTGAAAGGAAAGCTCTTTCAGATAGAAAAGCATCCCTCCTTTCGAAAACGTATTTGTAGAGTTTATGCCCCCAGTGTAACTTTTCCTTAAGGATATTATCGAGTTGAAGGTCGTCTTTATTGGTAGATTTTTTCTCTATAAGAGCCAGCAATTCATTACATTGTTGTTTGAAGACGGAAAAGCAAGGTGAATCTTGTGATAAAAAGCTACCGTCAAACATGGACAATTCAAAGTACCTCATCTGCTCTTTAGAGATAGGCTCCATATTGTTTATGGCATTATAGACTTTGTGAAAATACTGGTCTACATCAACCGTAAAACCTAACTCAGACAGCTTATGTGCAAAGGATAATATTTTGAAAAGTTCAATGAGGGTATAGTTGTGGGTTTCAATGCAATTGGATAGTTCAGTATAAATTGCTTCAACCTTCAGATCATCCATAAGCCAATATTTTTCTGCCTTTTGAATTGGATCGAAGCTTCTTTCTCTTGGTTTGGTGATTTCATTCTGGACGTAAGAATTTATAGTAGAAATAGCACTCTCACAATCAAGTTCGGAGTCAAATACATAATCCTCAACAAACTTGAACCCGACAAACATTCTGGCAAAATCCAAGACTTTCTTCGAATAAGAATATTGCTGGTACGACCGTTTCTCCGGCCAGTTAAATCGCGGACCGCCTCTCTTTTGCTGAATTGTACTGTGTAAAATTGCAATAAACAGGGTTTCTAATAGAGAGTGCCTGTCCAGTGGGTTAATGTTCATATTAAAATTAAGATTCCAAATGCGGCTGAATGTTAGGAGGGCTGATTGGAAAGAACGTAAATTCAAACAATTCTCTTGTTGAAAAACATACACGATTTTGTCGAGTGACTGGGTCAAAACTTCTTTGACTTCCTCATCCAAGGAACTCTCGGCAATTATGTGAGGAAGTATATTTTTCAACGTGGGGTGAAAATAGAGTTCCTGCCCTACCAGTTTTTCCTTGATTTCTTTATACAACACATTTTCACTGAATAGTTCTGCAGTGTGTTGCTTTAGCTGATCCGGTGTAAATTCAGTGATGTGTTGATCCACAAGATTGTTCTGCAATGTGTAGTATGGTTGGGAAGGGTCGCGTACTTTTTCTGTTAGATGTAGTTGGGGGTTTAGTACTACCTGATACTTGGCTTCCAAATCATTACGCAAAGACATTTTTCCGATAGCCTGCTGATTGGCCACAATAAGAACTTTTTCAGATTCGTGTTCAACCAAACTGTTGATATAACCTAGTATTTCATTGATAGGCAATGAGCAACGTTCTAAGTCATCAAAGATAAAAATACGTTTTCTTGAATCATTAAATTTTTTGAAAATGGTATCCCAAGGAATATCTTCTACAGGAGATTTGAAAAGTGGTTCGAGAATGGATATGCCTGTGGCATTTAGTAGAGTTTGGCCTATTGGAAGGACAAAAGAACCGATAGCTGGTAAACATTGCTTTGCAACAGTCCTTTTATCAGAGGGAAGCTTATTTGTCAAAATGGAAAGCGCAATCTTTTGCGAAACAGTGTCCGTAGAGTTGACGCCGTATAGAGAAATGTATATAGGCATATAGCCAGAACCTTCGAGGGTTGGGATAATACTTTTCTGGATGAAGTATGTTTTACCTGTTCCCCAATCACCATCGATGAGAACTGCATAGTTGTATATTCTGTTCTTTACATAGGACATGATTTCCGCAGTAATTGCATCTTCGTTCAAATATTTATCCATGTTCAACCTCCCATGCCAAGTCTTTGAAAAATATGCCTTTAATCGATAACTCAATGAAATATCTGGTATCAGTATAGCACAAGAGGCTATATGCGACAATTTACATAACATAAGGAGGTTGTATGCGGGATGGCTTATACATCCATTATCCCCGTCCGCTGCCTGGACCGAGCGGTGGACTATGTGCGGGATAAAACCAAGACGACACGCGGTCCCAAGTCTTTGCAGGACGCAGTGGACTATGCCATAAACCGAGAAAAGACGGAGTTGGATTGTTTTGAAACGGGACTCAGCTGTGTGTGCGAAACCGCCTTTGAGGATATGCGAGACACGGTACAACGGTGGCAGCAAACAGCCGGTGTGCAAGGATACCACCTTGTCCAGAGTTTTGCCGAAGGAGAAGTCACGCCGGAACTGGCTCACCAAATCGGGGTCGAGCTGGCCGAGCAACTGCTGCAAGGCCGTTTTCAAACGGTGGTTACCACCCACCTCAACACCAAACACTATCACAATCACATTGTGTGGTGTTCGGTGGCTTTGGATAATGGCCGGAAATACCACAGCAATGCCAAGTCCTACTATACTGAAGTGCGGGCACGTTCTGATGCGCTATGCAGAAAATATGGACTTTCCATCATTGAGACCAAAGAAAGCGAACAGTCCTCCATGCCGTACCACGTTTGGCTGGACGAACAGGAGAATCGTCCAAACTGGACATCTATGGTGCGCCAGGACGTGGATGAAGCGATCTCACAGGCTCTGACCTGGCGGCAATTTCTGCAGTGTTTAAGTCAGAAAGGATACACCTTCCGTTTCAATCGAAAATATCCTACGCTGAAGCCGCCCGGAAAACCTCGTCCGATTCGGTTCAAAACCTTGGGAAAGCAGTACACCCCGGAGGCTATCCAACAGCGTATCCTCTACTCACAGAAAACCTACCCCGCCGAACCACACGTCCGTCATGTCCGGCTGCACGGGACCTATCAGAAAGTGCGCAAGCTCAAAGGCTTGCGCGTTTTCTATTATCGGGAACTGTATATGCTGGGGGTCTTTCACCGTAAACCTTGGCATCCATCCCCGGCCGTGCGGGAGAAAATCCGTCAGCTCGACAAACGAATTGAGCAGTACGAATTTCTGATGAACCGGGATACCCGCACTCTGGCGCAGCTACGGGATCTCCGTGCCCAAACGGAAGCAGAGGTGCGGAAGCTGAACGCAGAGCGCAATCGCCTGTACAAAACCAATCCGGAAAGCGACCAAATCCCGCTGTTCACCCAACGTCTGCGGGAACTGCGCAAGACCATCAAATTGTGCAAACGAATCGAAGAACATTCTCTGGAAATAGCGCAGCGCCAGGAAGAAGAACAGAAGCGCCGTGCCGAACAGGAAAGGAGAAACGCTTATGAACGAAACACAATGGAAACATCGGCTCCAATACGCCCGTGACCACTATCCGCCCGGCACCCGCGTTCGGTTGCTGGCTATGCCCGACGATCCCCAGCCTATCCCGCCAGGAACGACAGGCACGGTGATGGGCGTGGATGATGCGGGGCAGCTTCTTATGAAGTGGGACAACGGCCGGTCACTGAGCCTTCTGCCCGGAACGGATTCCTTTGAGGTGATCAGCCGTCCGAAGGCCAAAGAAACTCATCAGCGCAAAGGAGAAGCCAGATGAACTACGGAGCAGAACCGGCAGATCAGGTCGTTCGCTACTCGCTGGAGGGCACCGAGGTTGCTCTGCGGCTCTCGGGCAGGGCAGCGGTCACCTTTGCCAAGTTTGTGGCCGCGGTGCTTCAGGATCAGAAAAAGACCCACGGCAAAACCAGGCTGGTCCGCCTGCTGCGGGAAGGCAAGCCGCTGAAGTTCTTCTCGGTGGAGAAAGAGCGGATGCGGGAGTTCGCCCACGAAGCGAAAATGCACGGCCTGCTGTTTGTCCCCATGCGGAACAAGACCGATCCCGACCATATCGAGATTGCAATCCTGGCTGACGATGCCTCCAAGGTCAATCGTATCTTTGACCGCCTGCAGCTGGATGTGATGGACACCGGCATGGCAGAAGCGGTGGGCGAGGTGGCGCAGGACATGGAGGCTGTGCCCACTGAAGCACCAGACACTCCGCAGAAAGACCCTCGGAAGGAGGAAGAAGCACCGGTTTTTCCTTTCCCGGCCCGTCACCAGACGGAGCCGGAACCCGCCCCTCCGTCCATGCCTTCCTCGAACAGCAGCGAGAAATCGCCGCCTATGTGGCCCGGATTCCACGCCGACCAGGTGCGGGCCCGGGGTAAGCGCCCCAGCGTTCGGCTGGAACTGGGCGAGATCCGCGCCATTCTGGCCGCCCGCAAGGAACATTCTCCCATGCCCAGATCGCCCATCCGAATCCGTCGTGACGGTCTGGTACGCGGGTAAAAGTTTTCCGATTGTTTTCAATTGGGGGATGGCTATTTGTGCTGGCGCGCGATACTGTTTCGGTAAAACGAACCAAAGGAGGAACCCCAATGAGCGAACGAGTTATGAAGATGGACCGGAACGACAAAAGCATCCTCATTCGCGCACTCCATGCGCAGTACCGCGAGAGAAAGGCCAAGGGCAAATCCTATACCGAAATCGGCCAGCTGATTCTGCGCATCGATGCCACGGCACCCGGACGTCTGTGCCTGGGGGATGACGAATACCTGTTGGCAAGGAATGCCCTCAATGACCTGCGCAACCAGCGCATTGCCAGCGGCGGTTACACCGATGCCACCGACGCGGCCCTTGCCAATCTGCTGCGCGCCAAAGTGCCGTTCCATCTCTTCGGCCATATGCGCTGAATTACCATCTATATCCTGCCAGGGAAGTTTTCCCTGGCATTTTTATTTGATAAGGAGGGATGTGTTCTGAATACTGATGATTTCTGGAACCTGCTTGATCAGATGCCGCACCAAAGCAGCAAAGCCCGCCACAAACCGGCAGAACGCTGATTGCAGAAAACACCAACCCCTTGGTGGATCTGGCTGCTGCCTCTTCCGCTGATTTGGTGGGTCGCAGCTGCTCTGGCCATGCGCTGGCAGCCCGGTATGAATCTGTCCGGTCTGCTGAACGCCTGCAATGAGATGCTGGCAGAGCCGCTTCCCTTTGAGTGGAGCAACCAGACCCCGCGCTTCCTGCTGATCTTCACCGGCCTGTATGCCGTGATTGCCCTGGCCGCGTCCAGTGAACACCGTAACACGCGCCCCGGGGAGGAACACGGCTCTGCCCGCTGGGGGAACGCCAAAGAACTCAACCGCCGTTACCGCGATACCCAAGGCCCAAACCTCCTGATGACGCGCAACATCCGCATCGGTGTGGATGGCTATAAGCACAAGCACAATACCAACGTACTCGTTGTGGGCGGCTCCGGCGCCGGCAAGACCCGGACGTATGCAGTTCCCAATGTGCTGGAAGCTGGCTGTTCCATGGTCATCACAGATCCCAAAGGAGAAATTCTGCGCAAGACTGGCGGCTTTCTCAAACGAGCGGGATATGAAGTACGGGTGTTCGATCTGCTCAACCCGGATGCGTCCTTCTGCTATAACCCATTCCGGTATGTGCGGGATGACAAAGAGGTGTTGCAGCTGATCACCAACCTGATCCAAAACACCACGCCGCCCCATGCGCAGAGCTCCGACCCGTTTTGGGAAAAATCTGAGACTGCATTGCTCCAGGCTCTTATGCTGTATCTGCTGCATGAGGCTCCACCGGAGGAACAAAACTTCGGCATGGTTATGGAACTGCTGGGGAGTGCCCAAGTCAAGGAGGAGGACGAGAACTTCGAGTCGCCTCTGGATATCCTCTTCGAGCGTCTGGCCATGCGTGACCCGGAAAGCATTGCGGTCAAGCAATATGGCATTTACAAGCAGGCCGCCGGCAAAACCGCAAAGTCCATCCTGGTGAGTGTCGGGGTCCGGCTTGCTGCCTTCAACCTGCCGCAGATTGCCCGGCTGACCATGACCGATGAACTGCATCTGGACGATTTGGGAGAACGCCGGGTGGCCCTGTTCTGCTGCATTCCAGATTCCGACAAGAGCCTGAACTATCTGGTGGGTATGGTCTACACCCAGCTGATCCAGACGCTTTTCTACCAGGCGGACCGTGTACATCGGGGAAGGCTCCCGGTGCCGGTCCACTGCCTGATGGACGAATTCCCCAACATTTCACTGCCCAAGGATAGCTTCCAGTCAGCACTGGCGACCATGCGTTCCCGCGGTATCTTCTGCTCCATCATTGTGCAGAACATTGCCCAGCTGAAGTCCATGTACAAGGATAGCTGGGAATCGCTGGTAGGTCTGTGCGATGAGTTTCTCTACCTGGGCGGCAATGAGCAAGGCACCCACAAGTATGTGTCCGAGCTGATCGGCAAGGAAACAGTGGAAACCACCAGTCGAAGCCTTTCCCGAGGACGCAGCGGAAGCAGCAGTACCAGCCACCAGCAAACGGCCCGCGACCTGATGACCCCCGACGAAGTGCGCCTGCTTTCCAATGACAAGGCGCTGCTGTTTGTGCGCGGGGAACGTCCGGTCATGGACTGGAAGTACAATCTGCTCCGGCACCCGAACATCCGATTCACCGAAGATGGCGGCGCACCGCCCTATGACTACACCGTCGCACCGGATGCTCACGAGGATCTGGCGGGCAATGCCGAAAACTACGAACTGCTGGACATGGATGATTTCCTGCCGGCAGCCGAACAACCGAAACCCATGTTTACTTATCCAAGGAGGAATGCCCATGCATCGCAACAAGATTGATATGCCCCGCACCAAACGTCTGACCCGCCGCGCCTTCGCGCTGTATGCCGCTCTGGTTCTGGTCTGCTGCGCCGCCACGCCGGTGCTGGCCGAGGGCGACCCGCTGACTGTTGTCAACAACCTCAGTACCTTCATCTTTTCCATCATCCGGGCCATCGGCCTGATCCTGCTGGGCTGGGGCATTGTGCAGGTGGGCCTGTCGCTGCAGAGCCATGACCCCAGCCAGCGCAGCCAGGGCTTCCTGACGCTGGCCGGCGGTATCATCATCACCTTCGCCAAAGAAATCCTGGACCTGATCGTTGGCACCGGAGTTTGATGCGCCGGAATATATCAGGAGGAAGGTGATGCACCGTGGATGACAGCTGGATCGTAAGCAACCTCAACGCTGCTCTGACCACCTGGAATGACAAGCTGGGAGAGATCTGGCAGCTTCTGACCCAGAGTCCGCAGACCTTCAAGGATGGCCAGGTATGGGCTGTGATGGTGGGGATTCACGGGGCCTTGCAGGCCATTGGCTACGGGCTGCTGGTGCTCTTCTTCGCAGCCGGTGTGGTCAAGACCTGTGGCACCTTCGTGGAGGCCAAACGCCCCGAACAGGCTCTCAAGCTCTTTATCCGCTTCGCCCTGGCCAAGGCTGCTGTGACCTATGGCCTGGATCTGATGCTGGCCATCTTCCAGATCGTGCAGGGGATGGTCTCCACGGTTATTAACCAATCTGGTGTGTTGGGAATGAGCGCCGTTACACTACCTCAGGAGCTGATCGACGCCATCAATGAGGTGGGCTTCTGGGACTCCATCCCGCTCTGGGCTGTGACGCTGATCGGCGGGCTGCTCATTACCGTACTATCCTTCGTGATGATCCTGACCGTGTATGGCCGGATGTTTTCCCTTTGGATGTATGCGGCCATTGCGCCTGTTCCGCTTTCGTCCTTTGCCGGAGAACCCACGTCCAATGTGGGCAAGGACTTCCTGCGCAGTTACGCCGGAGTCTGTCTGCAGGGCGTGGTCATCGCCCTGGCCTGCATTATCTTCTCCGCCGTGTCCTCCAGCCCGCCCGCTGTGGATACCAGCGTCTCGGTGGTGACCGCCGTCTGGACCTACGTGGGAGAACTGGCCTTCAACCTGCTGGTCCTGGTC